>Ga0182007_10000052_pt1 | contig 95132 bp, 84 predicted proteins | sample Sormic07211113_1_FD_123023 | JGI IMG/M metagenome (GOLD analysis project Ga0182007, IMG submission 123023) | Rhizosphere microbial communities from Sorghum bicolor, Mead, Nebraska, USA - 072115-113_1 MetaG | ecosystem: Host-associated > Plants > Roots > Rhizosphere | place: USA: Nebraska...
GCTGCAGGATCTCGCGCTGCTTGTCGTAGTCCACGCCACCGTAGACCAGCGCGAAGCGCAGGCCGAGGTCGGAACCGAACTTCACCGCGTCCTTGTGGATCTGGATCGCCAGCTCACGGGTCGGGGCCAGGATCAGCGCGCGCGGATCTTCCGGCTTGCGGTCGGCCAGCGCCGGGCGGGTCAGCAGGCGGTTCACCACCGCGACCAGGAACGCCAGGGTCTTGCCGGTACCGGTCTGGGCCTGGCCGGCGACGTCGCCACCGGGCAGTGCCACCGGCAGGGTCAGCGCCTGGATCGGGGTGCAGCGGGTGAAACCAGCACTCTCAAGCCCGGCTTGAAGCGCCGGATGCAGGTCGAAAGTGGAGAAGGTCAAATCGGTCAGCGGTTTGTCGCTCATGAGTCCGTCTTGGTAAGGCCATCCCGGCAGAGGTGCGGGGTGGCTTGCAATCTTGGGGGGCACCGTCGCAAACGGTCCCTGCGCCGGGATTGGCGGGGCCGGACTCCAGGTCCAGGGCGCCGCACAATGCCCCAGTTTAGCGCAATGTCGGCGCCAAACCGGCGCAGCCCGTCGCACAACCCGATGAGAATGTACGCCCGGCGCGCCATTGCGTTGCCTCTCCCGTGCTCCGGAGGCGCCCTGCACCTCGCTTTCACCGGGCCTGCCGCCGGTTGAACGGCCAGGGTGACGGGGGTGGAACCGGGGGCCAGGCCCCCGCATATCGAAGGGGATCGTCGCGAAACTGCAGGTAGGCGATCACGGGACGCTTCTTTCCAACCAGCGTCTGTCCGGTCACGGCGATAGCGGTACACTGCGCCCCGTGAGCGTCCAGGCATCCGCCGTACGCACCGCTGGCCGCCCTGCGGCCACGAGGCACCAGACGCGGGTGACGCCCGGGTGGCGTTGCCCAACTTCACCTTCCTCCGGCCCTGCCGGGTGCATTACCAGACGAGAAACCAAGATGAGCGACAAGGTTGTACACGTCAGCACCGCTGACTTCCAAAGCGCAGTACTGGATTCCAAGGAACCGGTGCTGGTCGATTTCTGGGCCGAATGGTGTGGTCCCTGCAAGATGATCGCCCCGGCGCTGGACGAACTGGCCGACGCCTACAACGGCCGCGCCAAGATCGCCAAGGTCAATGTCGACGAGCAGCGCGAACTGGCCGCCAAGTACCACGTGCGCTCGATCCCGATGCTGCTGGTGTTCAAGGACGGCGAAGTCCAGGCCCAGCAGATCGGTGCCGTCGGCAAGGCCCAGCTGGCCGGCATGCTCGACAAGGCCCTGGCCTGATCGCAGCAGGCAGCCGGCCCGTCCGGCTGCCACGCGGGCCCGTCGCCCGCATGAATGACCCTGCCCCACCCGGCTTGCGCGCCGCCGCGAGCCGGTGTTAGTGTCGGCATATCCGGCCGCATTCGCGCGCCGCATCTTCTGGACGCAGTTTCCTTCCAGATCCTTTCCCAACGTTCGCCGCCCTGCCGGGCGCTCGCACCTTCTAGCGAGGAATCCAGCACTTGTCCGATATCACTACTTCCGAACCCGGGAGCGCCGACGCGCCCGCCGAGAAGCGCGTGCGCAAGCCGCGCGTCGCCAAGGCCGCCGCCAACACCGGTGCCGACGCAGGTTCCCCCCCCTCACAACCCGCTCTGCCTCTGGCTGCCGCGTCTGACGCGCCGGCGCCGGCTGCCGCTCCTTCGGCAGCTCCGCAGGCATCGGCACCGGCGGCTCCTGCCGGTGGCGACGCATCGCCCTCGCAGGGCGGTGGTCAGCAGGACACCGGCGACGGTGGCCAGCGCAACCAGAACGGCCGCAACCACAACCCGCAGGGCGGGCAGAACCCGTACCAGCAGGGTCAGGGCCAGGGCCAGGGTCAAGGCCAGGGCAACCGCCGCGATCGTTTCCGCAATCGCCGTGACCGCAACCGCGGTGGCGATCGTTACAACGACGACGGCATGCCGCAGGACAACGGTGAACAGCAGCCGTTCGTGCGCAGCCAGCAGGCCAACGTGCCCGAGGGCTTCCCGGTCTACTCGCTGAGCGACCTCAAGCGCATGCCGGCGCAGAAGCTGCTGGAAATCGCCGAGCAGCTGCAGATCTCCGAAGGCGTCGCCCGCGCCCGCAAGCAGGACGTGATTTTCGCCCTGCTCAAGGTGCTGACCCGCCATGGCGACGGCGTTGCCGCCGACGGCGTGCTGGAAATCCTGCCGGACGGCTTCGGCTTCCTGCGCGCGGCCGAAGCCAGCTACCTGGCTGGCCCGGACGACACCTATATTTCGCCCAGCCAGATCCGGCGCTTCAACCTGCGCACCGGCGATCATCTGTCCGGCCGCATCCGCTTCCCGAAGGACGGCGAGCGTTACTTCGCGCTGTCGATCGTGGACACCATCAATGGTGAGCCGCTGGAAGCGTCGAAGAACAAGGTGCTGTTCGAGAACCTGACCCCGCTGTTCCCGCGCAAGCGCTTCACCCTGGAACGTGGCAACGGTTCGTCCGAAGACATCACCGGCCGCATCCTCGATCTGATGGCACCGCAGGGTAAGGGTCAGCGTTCGCTGATCGTCTCCCAGCCCAAGGCCGGCAAGACGATGATGATGCAGCAGGTGGCGACGGCGATCACCACCAATCATCCGGACGTGCACCTGATCGTGCTGCTGATCGATGAGCGCCCGGAAGAAGTGACGGAAATGCAGCGCACCGTGCGCGGCGAAGTCATCAGCTCCACCTTCGACGAGCCGGCCGCCCGTCACGTGCAGGTCGCCGAAATGGTGATCGAGCGTGCCAAGCGCCTGGTCGAGCACAAGAAGGACGTGGTGATCCTGCTCGACTCGATCACCCGCCTGGCGCGTGCCTACAACAACGTGGTGCCCAGCTCCGGCAAGGTGCTCACCGGTGGTGTGGACGCCAACGCTCTGCACCGTCCGAAGCGCTTCTTCGGCGCCGCGCGCAACGTGGAGGAAGGCGGCAGCCTGACCATCATCGCCACCGCGCTGGTCGATACCGGCAGCAAGATGGACGAGGTGATCTACGAAGAGTTCAAGGGCACCGGCAACAGCGAAGTGCACCTGAGCCGTCGCATCTCCGAAAAGCGCGTGTTCCCGGCGATCGACATCAACCGCTCGGGTACCCGTCGCGAAGACCTGCTGATCGAACCGGAACTGCTGCAGAAGATCTGGATCCTGCGCAAGCTGCTGCATCCGATGGATGAAATGGCGGCGATGGAGTTCCTGCTCGACAAGATGAAGAACACCAAGTCCAACGACGAGTTCTTCGGTTCGATGAAGCGCTGACCGGCGCATCATCCGGACAGAAAAAGGCCCCGCAGTGCGGGGCCTTTTTCGTATCGGCATCCTGACTTCGATGTGTTCCGGACGGTACGGCGCGCTGGACTTCCCGGCCCCCGTCGTCTTGCCTCAGCCGCCGTGACGCGAACCACGCCACGCGTAGAACGCAATGAACAGATAGCACAGCATCGGCAGCAGGAAGGAGAGCTGCAGCCCATGGTGATCGGCAAGCCAGCCCATCGCCAGCGGGATCACGGCCCCGCCCACGATGGCCATCACCAGCAGACTGGAGGCCTGCCCGGTCAGCGTACCCAGCCGTGCGATCGCCAGCGCGAAGATGGTCGGGAACATGATCGAGTTGAACAGGCCGATGCTGACCACGCTCCACTTGGCCAGGTGGCCACTGCCCAGCATCGTCACCGTGAGCAGGGCCATCACGATCAACGCGAACACACCCAGCATGCGGCGCGGGTCGAGACGGGTCAGCAACGCCGCACCGAGCAGTCGGCCGACCAGCGCACCGCCCCAGTACAGCGACACGTAGCGCGTGGCTTCCTGTTCGGTCAGGCCCTCGCCGATGCCCGGCATCGAGAGGAAGTTGACCAGCACGCTGCCGATCGAGACTTCGGCACCCACATAGAAGAAGATCGCCAGCACGCCATAGCGCAGGTGGCGATGGCGCAGCGCATCGCGCAGCCGGCCGCGACCGCTGGCCGCCGTGTCCTCCACGCCCGGGATCGTCGGCAGGCGGAACATCCAGATCGCCGCGGCCAGCACGAACAGTGCGACCGCCAGACCGAAGTACGGCACCTGCACCGACTGCGCTTCGGCGGCGCGATAGGCCAGTGCCTCGGCCTGCGGCAGCAAGGCCAGCTCATCAGCGGTGCGCGGCGCAGCCGAGAGGATCAACAGCCCGCCGAACAGCGGCGCGATGGTCGTGCCCAGCGCATTCATCGACTGCGCAAGCGTCAGCCGACTGGAACTGGTCTGTTCCGGCCCGAGCAGCGCGACGTAGGGATTGGCGGCCACCTGCAGCACCGTGATGCCGGTGGCCAGGACGAACAGCGCACCGAGGAACAGGCCGTACACATGCGCCTGCGCGGCCGGCCAGAACAGCAGCGCGCCGACGCCGGCAATGGCCAGCCCGGCGACGATGCCACGCTTGTAGCCGACCGCCGCGACCAGGCGCCCGGCGGGCAGCGACATCAGGAAGTACGCACCGAAGAAGGTGAACTGGACCAGCATCGCCTGCACCCAGGTCAGCGCGAACGCCGCCTTGAGATGCGGAATCAGGATGTCATTGAGGCACGTGAGGAAGCCCCACATGAAGAAAATGGCGGTGACCACGGTCAGTGCAACGCGATTGCTTTGCACATGTTGTCCGCGGACGGCAGCGGGGGTATCCATCGCGTGTCCTTCCAGATAGGGAGTGCCGGTCAGTCGGCGGCCAGACATGGAACCTGCTTGGGACACAATTGTCCAGCGCTGTCAGCTCCCCGCTCCATAGGCTGGACAATGCTCCAGTGCTTGCGCATGAACGACTTCGTGCAGTTTCGTTCTGCACTGCACAACGCCTCGACACCGCCGCAAGTGCCTGGAGCACTGAGCCAGCACCGCTTAACACACGCGGTGGCATAGACGTTACAAGCCTGCGTTCTTTTCTACGAGGAAGAGCCCGCTGTTACCAGCAGAGTTTTTTCAGATCTAGGCCAAGATCGCGGCAGATCCGATCGTGCGTCACCCCCATGTACGCCTTGTCCATGCCCGTCCAACTGTCCATGCGCGAACCTTGGAAGGAAAATTGCTCCCACGGGTCGCGCGATATCCGTCCTTTCAAGGTCATGAAAAGCATCCGCGACTCTTCCATGGCGCCGGCGAAATAGCTGGCCAACGCAAAGCGCTCCAGCGCAACCCTAGCGAAGCCGACGTCCGTCTGCACGTCGAAGCTCTTCAAACGTTGATGAAGCTGATCTGGACCAACATTCAGCCAGGAAAGCAGCGCCTGCCGCATCCAGCCAGCCAGTTCATGGCCACCAAGCTGTCGCCGCAATCGCACCACATCGGCTGGATGCTCGGTCAGCGAGAACGCCAGCTCGAGAATGGCATTGGCCATGACGACATGCGCCAAATGTCCCGCAGGTGCGTGTTCGCTCACCCATAAGGCAAACTCGACCATCTCCTGCTCGCTTCCGCCCCAACGCGCCTGGGTTGTATGAGCGTAGTTAAGCAAGGTAGGCACGTGAAAAGGAACAACCTCCATCACATGGTCCAACCACTGTTTGCGGCTTTCTTGGCCGATACCGATGACCCTGCTGCAGTGGATCATCCCGGCAAAGGCCATCGCGCAGCCTCGATCCCTTTCTGATAGCTCGAACAGGTGCTGATAGCCCCGCTCCATTACTTTGGGGAACTTCCTCCGCCTAGCGCGGGGAATGTCCTCATAAGCGTACTCGCCTCGGATATTCCAGGCGCGCGCTATCTCAGAGAAACCGAGCAGAAGGTGCGCGTGGGAGGATTCGGGCACCGCATTCACCCAACGCACGGCGTGCTCGCCGACCTTGTGCCCATCGACCAAGCGCCACAGCAGCGGGTCCAGGTCCTCGGCTGCCACTTGCGCCATCAATGCATCAGCCGATTCGTACTCGGCGCATCTCAGATGAGCCGTGACACGCTCAGCACAGGGTTCAATGAAATGCGCCCCTACGATGGCATAGGGCCGGATGCGGAGGTGCTGGAGGAGACGACGCATCAAGGAAGTCCAGAGTGGTAGCCGTCGATCATCCCTGTCAGAGAACACTAATTCCATGCAATCAGTTGCAAAGTTGCGGCCGCGTCTCGCCCAGGTGGCGCCGCCAGCCTGCGATAGGCAGGCCGCCCCATTCCTGCGCCTCTCGATATAGCGCCATGGGATTGGTTGCGCTGCCCTGCTCAGCCGCTTCACCCACTCGGGGGTGTAATCCGCAATAATCCCAGCCGAAAGTGTTGTTGACCGCCCGGGGGCGGGGTCGTCGGCGGACGGGCGCGGGATGCGCACCGGTTCACGGCGCTGTCGTGCGCTCCTGACTGCTTCGCCGTTGCCGTTCCACCCGCCTGTCCGGTTGGCGCTGCACCCTGTTGCCCGTGAACCGCATGCGCCCGTTGTCTGCCCGTCTCACTCTTGGCACGTTGATCCTTGCCCTGGCCCTGCTCAGCGCGATCATCGCCCTGGCCAACACCCTGCATGCCAGCTACCGCGTGCAGCGCGAGCAGTTGATCGGCAACACGCTGGAAGCCAACCGCGTGTACGCCAGCAAGCTTGCCGAGTCGACCCAGAACTTCGTGCTGTCGGCCCAGCAGCAGGTAGCCTACAGCGCCACCCTGCTCGGCCAGCACCGCCACGATCGCCAGGCGCTGGAAGCCGAGGCCGCGCGCCTGCAGCTGCAGACCAACAGCTTCAACTCGGTGCTGATCGTCGATGCCGGGGGCACCGTGCTGGCCACCTCGCCGCAGAGCCTGGCGCTGCAGGGCGTGCTGCTCAAGAGCAGCGGCAACCGCGATGCCCTCGCCCGCCGCGCGCCCTTCATCAGCGACCCGTACGAGTCGGCGACAGGTCGACTGCTGGTCGCGATCTCGCACCCGATCTTCTCTGCACAGGGCGACTACCAGGGCTACGTCAGCGGGACGATCTACCTGCGCCAGCGCAGCATCCTGCAGTCCCTGCTGGGCAGGCATTACTACCGCGATGGCTCCTACCTGTACGTGGTCGACCGCCACGGCCGCATCCTGTACCACATCGAACAGGACCGGATCGGCCAGTTCGCGCCGGAAAACCCGGCCGTGCAGGCGGTCACCCAGGGACATTCCGGCGCGCAGCAGGTGCGCAACAGCCACGGCGTATTGATGCTGGCCGGCTATGCACCAGTGCCGAGCGTGGGCTGGGGCGTGGTCGCCCAGCGCCCGACCGCCGCCACGCTGGCGGCGCTGTCCAAGCTGATGTCATCGGTGATCTGGAATGCGATCCCGCTGGGCATCCTGTCGCTGCTGATCACCTGGTGGTTCGCACGGCGCATCTCGCGGCCGCTGTGGCAGCTGGCGCGCAACGTGCAGAACCGCGACACCGGCATCGCCATCCGCCATGTCACCGGCATCCGCGCCTGGTACTACGAGGTGGCCCAGCTCAGGACCGCCCTGCTCTACAGCTTCAACCTGCTGCAGGACCGCATCGGCAAGCTCAACCGCGCCAGCATGACCGACCCGCTCACAGGCCTGCAGAACCGGCGTGGCCTGCAGCAGGGGCTGGAAGACTGGCAGGCGCGCGGGCAGCCGTTCGGGATCATCGCGCTGGACATCGACCGCTTCAAGACCATCAACGACCGCTTCGGCCACGCCGTCGGCGATGCGGTGATCCTGCGCATCGCGCAGCTGATGCGCGATGACGCGCGCGATACCGACCTGCTCTGCCGCAATGGGGGCGAAGAATTCCTGGTCCTGCTGCCGGGTATCGATGCGACCCACGCCGCCCAGGTAGCCGAGCGCCTGCGCGTGCAGGTCGCCGCCGAAGTGTTCGAGCAGGTCGGCACGGTGACGGTGTCGCTGGGCGTGGCCCATTACCCGACCTATCACGCCGATCCGCAGCAGGCGCTGCGGCTGGCCGACAAGGCGCTGTACATGGCCAAGGAACAGGGCCGCAACCGCACGGTGGTGTATCCGCAGCCGGAAGGCCCGGGCAACGGTTGAGGCAAGGATCGCGGGCGCAGCACGCCCGCGATCCTGTGCGGCTCAGCCGCCCAGCGGGGTCAGCAGTTTCGGTGCTGTGCTGGTGGCGTCCGCCATGAACACGCCGCCGGCGGGCAGCAGGTCGGCGTTGGCATCGGCAGCCAATGCACTGTCCCTGCGCCACGGTGCCTGCTGGCGCGGGCCGGGAATGTAGGCGTCCCAGCGGCCGTAGCGCGCAACCTCGTCGCCGAACGAGAAACGCACAGGGACTCTGACGGTCCAGCTGGCGTCATCCTTCCTATCGCCGGTAGAGGGCGCCTTGAAGGTCCACTTACGTGCGGCGCCCATCGACACGCGGGCCAGCTTGTCGCGCATTTTCCGCATGTTCGCCTCGTTGGCGATCACACGAAGATTGACCTGCTCGGTGGCCACATCCAGCACCTTCCCGTCGCGCCCGACCTGTATCAGCAGCAGTACATCGCCACGGCCGCGCGCATTGAAGACATCCTCGGGATACACCGGCGGCGACATCCTCACCTTGGTGACGTTGTCGGTAGAGGTTTCGTCGTACGTCTCGAAGTTCGCTGCCAGCAGCGTGATCAGGCCGGTGCCATCGGGGTTGTTCTTCGCACCCAGGCGGAGGGTGGCCGGCGTGCGTGCCTTGACCACCTGGCCATTCACCAGCACCGGGGCGAAACGCCACGTCTTCACGGCACCTTCGACGAACGTGACGATGGTCTCGTCGACCTGCGCGCGCTTGTCCAGGCGGAACACCTCGACCTGGCCTTCGGTACCGATATCGATCTCACCGGTCAACACCATGCTCGCTTCAGCCTGCTCGCGCACCTCGCGCTTCGTCTGCGCGGCCACATCGAACATCGTCGACGCCCCCACGCTCCCCAGTACAAGCATCAACGCAACGCTTCGGAATGAACGCATCTCACCTTCTCCTTGTGGATGCATGCAAGCCTACCCCGGGTTTCCTGGAGAGGCCAATCAGGCAAGCCTATTACTTGCAGCATAGGGAGGCGTATCCGGATATTGACCGGCCGCGAACCCCGCCTGCAGCCGCTGCCACCACGCCGGATCAAACAGATGAGCAAAATGCTCGCGCACCGCCGCCAGCTCGGCCGCCGGCAGGCCCATGAACATCCAGAAGCGCTCCGGAAACACATCGCGCGGACCGATCTGGAACCACGGCTCGTCAGCCAGCGCTTCCTCCTCATTGCTCGGCACCGGCCACGCACGGAAGGTGCACTCGGTGACCAGACACAGCTCATCGTAGTCGTAGAAGACCGCACGCCCATGCCGCGAGACGCCGAAGTTCTTCGGCAACATATCGCCGGGAAAGATGTTGTTGCGCGCCATGTCGGTGATCGCCTGCGCATAGTCCAGTGCGGCCACGCGTCGCGACTCCACGGTCTGCTCGCGCAGATACAGGTTGAGCGGGCGGAACCGCCGCTGCACGTAACACAGCGCGATCACCAGTTCATCGCCGTCCTCATGCACGCTGCTGGCGCACTGGGTCAGCAGCTCGTCGCGCAGCGCCGCGGAGAAACGCGCCCGCGGGAAGCGCAGGTGCCGATAGGGCTGCGCGTCGAGCAGTCGGCCAACACGGTCCAGGTTGAATACCAACGCATACTTCTCCTCGACCTGGTGCCGGGTCATGGTTTTCGGCCAGGCGAATCGGTCCCGGATCAGCTTGAACACCAGCGGATAGCTGGGCAGGGTGAACACCGCCATGACCATGCCGGGCGTGCCATCGGCATGGACGAGCTGCTCGCCCGACTGTTCATGGAAGTGACGGAAGAAGGTGCGATAGCGTTCGGTCTTGCCCTGCTTGGCACGCCCGAGCACCGTGTAGATCTCATCCACCGGCTTGCCCGGCAGCAGGCTGCGCAGGAATACCACCGCGTCGCCGACAGTCGCCAGGTCCGCCTGGAAATAGCTGCGCGAGACGCCGAACAGATGGGCGACATCGCGGCGCCGGGTCAGCACCGCATCCACGCGAACCCCGTGTTCGTCATGCACCAGCGCGATCACGCAGGGCGAGAAGCGATGCTCGCCGAACACGCGTCCGACCAGATAGGCGCGGCGCTCACGGTAGAACACGGTGTCGAGCAGTTCGATGCTGCGCACCGGGTAGTCGCCCCAGTGCGCCAGATCATCCTGCAGCCGCACCGCGATCGCGGCAGCGCAGCGCAGCTGGTGCGCATAGGGCACTTGGAAGCGATAGTCACCGAGGACGCGCATGAACGCGTCGGCCGGGCGCGTCGGTGAGAGCGTATAGCTGTGCCGCGCGACGGGATGCGTGATGGCGTCGGACGGCTCCACATCCATCGCCATGAACTCGATCGCCGCGTCCACGCCGCGGGTGGCGAACAGCCGGCGTGCCAGCGTGTTGTAGAAGGTCTTGTACAGCTCGGCGTCGATCAATCCGGCCAGCAGCGCGGCATAGGCCGCGCGGACCTGCAGCCACAGCGCGCGCTCACCCACACGCTCACCGACTGCGCGGCGCAGGGTATCGACGGTCTCGGCGATGCACTGGTCATACAGCGCGATGCGCTCCACGGCGTCCTGTCGCGCCCCCAGCCAGTCGCGCTGCTCGAAGCGCTGTCGCGCACGCCGGCTGATCGCCGCGAAGCGCGCATGGTAGTCCTCGAAGCCATCGCGGATCAGCCGCGCGAGCGCGTCCGGCGCCGCGCTCATGCGACACCCCGGAGGGAGTAGTGATGGAACCGGCAGGAACAGCAAGCGCGCATGCAGTCACTTCCAGAGGACCTGCCGCCACCATACGGCAGCGACTGGGCGCTTGCCCAGTCGGCGCAGATGTGCACCCGGGTTCCGGGGTAGAGTCACCCCATGAACCATCGAACAGGGACAGTGATGACGATAGACCGTCGCAGGACAGTGTGGGCGGGCGCCTTGTTGCTGGCGGTAATACTGATTGCCGTGTTTTGCGGCCAACGTGACCAGCCACGGGCATCGCAGACCATGGCCGGACCTTATTCGACACCCGCGCTGTCCGTGGAGGCTGTCCCTCCAGCCCCTCATGTGCTCAAGTCTGGACCGCTCGCGGCCGGCTTCGAAGATGCCACCCGCAAAGAGTTCGAACGTGTCAGCGCTGCGGCGGAACGCGGTGACGTCCACGCGCAGCGTCGGTTGGCCGAACTGTACGAGAAGTGTTTTCTGGTGAACCTCCGGCGTGCGGCCTATCTCGAGGGCATCGAAAGCGCGGCCAGGGTGCATCCGGATCCGGATGCTGCGCAGCAGATGCGCCTGACCGGCGAACGTGTTTTCGCGCAATGTGGCGGTGTGGATGGCGGGCAGGTGATTCCACTTGACGCGATGCTGGCATGGCGCGAGCAGGCTGCGCGCCAGGGTGATCTTGCTTCGCAGCTCTGGTTGCGTCTTCGCCAGACCGCTACGGCCCCTCTCACGCCGGCGGAGTATGGCCAGTTGATGGAGCAGGTCATTGCCGGCGACGACGCGACGGCGATGGCGTATCTGGGGGCCCTTGCTCAGGGAGCCGCCGCGACCGTAGCCGCAGGTGGAGATCCGCTCATCACCGGATTGGCGTGGCAGATCACCGCCTGCCAGCGTGGACTTGCCTGCGGGGTGGGAAGTGAATTGATGGATGCGCTGTGCTTCAACACGGGTGCCTGCACGGAGACAGATGGCACCGTCGTCCTGCGTCTGATGGCCGCAGAGCAGCAGGACAGGCTGGATGCGGAGATCGCCCGCCTCTCGACCCAGCTTGGCCGCCGTCCCAGCCGCCAGTGACCCGCCGCCCGAGCAGAGCCAATCACCCATAAAAAAAACCCGCGCCGGAGCGCGGGTTCTTCATCGATCACCGCAGCAGCGGTCCGCTGCCTTACAGCGCGGACAGCGCGTTGTTGAAGGTGCTGCTCGGACGCATCGCGGCGCTGGCCTTGGCCACGTCCGGGCGGTAGTAGCCGCCGATGTCGACCGCCTTGCCCTGCACCGCCGCCAGCTCACCGACGATGGCCTGCTCGTTGTCGGCCAGTGCCTTGGCCAGCGGAGCAAAACGGGCCTTCAGCGCGGCATCGTCATCCTGCGCGGCCAGGGCCTGGGCCCAGTACAGCGCGATGTAGAAGTGGCTGCCGCGGTTGTCGATGCCGCCCAGCTTGCGCGACGGCGACTTGTCGTTGTCCAGGAACTGGCCGTTGGCCTGGTCCAGGGTCTTGGCCAGCACGGTGGCACCGGCGTTGTCGTAGCGGTTGCCCAGGTGCTCCAGCGACGCGGCCAGGGCCAGGAACTCGCCCAGCGAATCCCAGCGCAGGTAATCCTCTTCGACGAACTGCTGCACGTGCTTGGGCGCCGAACCACCGGCACCGGTCTCGAACAGGCCACCGCCGGCCATCAGCGGCACGATGGAGAGCATCTTGGCGCTGGTGCCCAGCTCCATGATCGGGAACAGATCGGTCAGGTAATCGCGCAGCACGTTGCCGGTGACCGAGATGGTGTCCTCACCCTTGCGGATGCGGTCCAGCGAGAAGGCGGTCGCTTCCACCGGCGCCAGGATGCGGATGTCCAGGCCGCTGGTGTCGTGGTCCTTCAGGTAGGTCTCGACCTTGGCGATCACCTGCGCATCGTGCGCGCGGTTGGCATCCAGCCAGAACACGGCCGGGGTGCTGCTCAGGCGCGCGCGGTTGACCGCCAGCTTCACCCAGTCCTGGATCGGGGCGTCCTTGGTCTGGCACATGCGCCAGATGTCGCCGGTCTGCACGGCATGCTCGAAGATCACCTTGCCGGCATCGTCGGTGACGCGCACGGTGCCGTCGGCCGGGATCTGGAAGGTCTTGTCGTGCGAACCGTATTCCTCGGCCTTCTGCGCCATCAGGCCGACGTTGGGCACCGAGCCCATGGTCGCCGGGTCGAAGGCACCGTGGGTGCGGCAGTCATCGATCACGGCCTGGTACACACCGGCGTAGCAACGGTCCGGAATGACGGCCTTGGTGTCCTGCAGCTTGCCGTCGGCATTCCACATGCCACCGGAGTCGCGGATCATCGCCGGCATCGAGGCGTCGACGATCACGTCGCTGGGCACGTGCAGATTGGTGATGCCCTTGTCCGAATTGACCATGGCCAGGCCCGGGCGCTTGCCGTACTCGGCAGCCAGGTCGGCCTTGATCGCTTCCTGGGTGGCGTCGGGCAGCTGCGGCAGGCGTGCGAACAGGTCGCCGATGCCGTTGTTCGGATCGAACCCGGCCTGCTTGAGCACGTCGGCATGCTTGGTCAGCACGTCCTTGTAGAACTCTTCGACGACCACGCCGAACATGATCGGGTCGGAGACCTTCATCATGGTGGCCTTCAGGTGCAGCGAGAACAGCACGCCCTTGGCCTTGGCATCGGCGATCTGCGCCTGCACGAACGAAGCCAGCGCGTTGCGGCTCATCACCGCGGCGTCGACGATCTCACCGGCCTTGACCGCGGTCTTTTCCTTCAGCACGACGCTGCTGCCGTCGGCCTTGAACAGTTCGATCTTCAGACTGCCGGCGTTGGCCAGCGTGGCCGACTTTTCGCTGCCGTAGAAGTCACCGCCGTCCATGTGCGCGACATGCGACTTGGACTCGGTGGACCACTTGCCCATGCGATGCGGGTGCTTGCGGGCGTAGTTCTTGACCGACAGCGGCGCGCGGCGGTCGGAGTTGCCTTCGCGCAGCACCGGGTTCACCGCGCTGCCCTTGACCTTGTCGTAGCGCGCCTTGATGTCGCGCGAGACGTCGTCGGTCGGCACGTCCGGGTAGTTCGGCAGTGCGAAGCCCTGGTCCTGTAGTTCCTTGATCGCGGCCTTCAGCTGCGGCACCGAGGCGCTGATGTTGGGCAGCTTGATGATGTTCGCGTCCGGGGTGGTCGCCAGCTGGCCCAGTTCGGCCAGGTGGTCGGCTTCCTTCTGGTCGTCCTTCAGGTAATCCGGGAACAGGGCCAGGATGCGGCCGGACAGCGAGATGTCGCGGGTTTCCACGGCGATGCCGGCGGTGGCGGTGTAGGCCTCGACGATCGGCAGCAGCGACTGCGTGGCCAGGAACGGGGCTTCATCGGTGAGCGTGTAGAGAATCTTGGGCGTGTTCGACATGGGGGATCAGGGCTCTCTTGCAGATCTCGTGAATGATGGCCGACGGCAATGCCGGGCCGCGTGCAACCGTGTCGCGTGCAGGGCCTCGCAGAGCATGGCCCGCACTTTCCCCGGGGACCGCGCCAACCAGCGGCGCGCACGGCGGGAAACCCCCGCATTGTCGCGTTTTCAGCCCCCCGGAGCAAAGCCGTCCCATACGCAAACGTACTGGAACGCTGTGGTCCGGCAGGCGCCCATAAAAAAGACGCAGCCTCGCGGCTGCGTCCATCGTGAGCCTGTTGCCGGGAGAGAGTCGGCGCCTGGGCTTACTTGACCTCGAACTCCTGCGGCGATCCAGCCGCCTTACCATCTACCATGACTTCCGCGCGGTACTTGCCCGCCGGCCAGCCATTGGCATTCTTGAAGGCGATGTTGGTGGTCTCGGCACCGGTGGTGTTCACCACCTGGTTCTGCTCACCGGCGACCTGGCCGTTCTGGAAGGTCAGCTTGGCGGCCACGTTGGCGTTGTTGGCGCTGCCATCGGTGCGGATCGACACGATGATGTCGTCCTTCGGCGCGAACAGCGCGGTCGAGGTGACCGTCTTGTCCGCTGCGGCGGTCTTGCCGACGGTGACCGAAGAGACCATCACGCCGGTTGCAGCGGTCATCGGCTGCGGTGCGGCTTCGGTCATCGGGGCCGGGGCGGCAGGCGCGGTCGCGGCCGGCTGCGCGTTGTTGTCGGCGGTGTCTTCTTTCTTCTTGCAGCCGGCCAGGGCCACGGTGGCCAGAAGCGCGGCGAGAACGGCAGTACTGATGGACGACTTCTTCATGGAGGTTGCTCCCTGTGGAATGGTGGGCAGTGCAGCGGATCAGGCTTTGGGCGGCAGTTTCAGGATCTGGCCCGGCTGGATTTTGTCGGGGTCGTCCAGCACGTCGCGGTTGGCCTCGAAGATGCGCTTCCACGCATTGCCATCGCCCAGTTCCTGCTTGGCGATCTTCGAGAGCGAATCGCCCTTCTGCACCGTGTAGGTGCCTCCGACCTTCTCAGCGGTGGTATCCACCGAGGCGGTCACGCCCGAGAAATCGACCTGATCGACTTTCTGCGCGGTGGTATCAACGCTGGCGCTGACACCGGAAAAGTCGACTTTCTTATCGGTACTCATCCATACACTCCCGTCTTGATTGACGACATGGGAGGCACGGTGTCACAGCCCTTGTTAATGGGGCATGGCGTGGGTGTGAAGACGCGCGGAACCTGACAGACGGGGCGCAGCGACCAACGGTCGATGCCTACTGTCGCAGGTCACGGACGGTGCGCGCCGGGGCGGCGATGCCCGGGCTGGCCCGCCACGGGTTGATGTCCAGGCCGCCGCGGCGGGTGTAGCGCGCTTCCACCTCCAGCCACTGCGGCTGGCAGCGCCGGGTGATCTCGCTGAAGATCCGCTCCACGCACTGCTCGTGGAATTCGGCGTGTTCGCGGTAGCTGATCAGGTACTTGAGCAGGCCGTCGCGGTCGATCTTCGGGCCGCGGTAGCGCACGCTGACGCTGGCCCAGTCCGGCTGGCCGGTGACCGGGCAGTTGGACTTCAGCAGGGCCGAGCTCAACGTCTCGGTCACCACCTCATCCGCGTCGGCGAACAGGAATTCCGGTGCGGGCGGGCCGTAGCGCTCGATGGCGACATCGCGTTCGTCCAGCGATTCGCCTTCGGCGTCTTCCACCAGCGGTGGCACGCCGAACACCACCGTCACCACCGCGCCGGCACAGGCCGACAGGTCGCGGGTGATGCACAGCCGTGCGGCAGCGTCATCGTCGAAACGCGTGCTGTTGAGGGAATTGAGGTAGAGCTTGAACGACTTGGATTCGATCAGGTTCGGCGAGGTGCACGGCACACTGACCGTAGCGACCGCCACGTGCGGCTTGCCGCGACCGTCCAGCCAGCTCAGCTCGTAGGCCTGCCAGCGGTCATGGCCGACGAACGGCAGTGCCGCCTCGTCCAGGCCGATCTCCTCGCGGGCGCCACGGCGCGGGATGGGAAAGAGCAGGCCGGGATCGTACTGCGATGGGTAAGCCACCTCGCGACCGAGGCTGGAGTCCTGGGGGGTATTCATGGCGCCATTTTACGCCGGCAGGCGTCCGGCGGAGAAAACGAAAAGCCATCACGACCGGGTGCTGGCGTTCCCCGTCGGCGGGAAGATCGGAAGCCTCCCGCCCGGGCCGGTTGTCGCCCCGGCCAACGGCCGGGACCTGCCGTCCACCGGCCGTCCGCTGACGTCAGCCTGCGCCAGGCGCCGCGGCCGGCGCCCCGTTCAGATAATCCAGGCTCACCTGCAGCAGCGCGCGCAGGCCCACGTCCAGCGCCTTCTCATCGAGCAGGAACTTCGGCGAATGATTGGCCGGCGCGGTGGCGGGATCGATCCCTTCGCTGGTGGAGCCCACGAAGAAGAACATGCCGGGCACCTGCTGGGCGTACAGCGAGAAGTCCTCCGCGCCCATCTGCAGCGGCGGCTCGTAGACGTTGCCCTCGCCCACCACGGCCTGCAGGCTCGGCAGCATCCGCGCGGTCAGTGCCGGATCGTTGACCGTGGCCGGGTTGCCCTCGGCCTCGTAGATTTCGGTTTCCGCCTTGGCGCCATGGGCGGCGGCGGTGTGCTCGGCCACGTTGCGCAGGTCGGCGAAGATCTGCTGGCGCATGCCCTCGTCGAAGGTGCGGATGGTGCCGACCATTTCCACTTCATCGGGGATGATGTTGTAGCGGATGCCGCCCTTGATCGCGCCGAAGGTCACCACGGCCGGCTGCTTGGACAGGTTGGCGCGGCGGCTGACGATGGTCTGCGCGGTGCCGACCAGGTCGGCCGTGGCCACGATCGGGTCCACTCCGTTCCACGGCGCCGAGCCATGGGTCTGGCGGCCGATCACCTTGATGCCGAAGCGGTCCGACGCGGCCATCAGCGGGCCGCCGCGCACCGCGATCTGGCCGGCCGGCACGCTGGAGAACACATGCAGGCCGAACACCGCCTCCGGCTTGAAGTCCTTGAACAGGCCTTCCTTGAGCATCAACGCCGCACCGCCCTCTTCCGGCGGCGGCGCGCCTTCCTCGGCGGGCTGGAAGATCAGCATCACTTCGCCGGGCAGGTCCGCGCGCATCTTCACCAGCGCATCGGCCACGCCCAGCAGGGTGGCGGTGTGGGCGTCGTGGCCGCAGGCATGCATCACCCCGACGGTTTCGCCGCGATAGGTGCTGGTGGCCTTGGAGGCGAACGGCAGGCCGGTCTGCTCGGTCACCGGCAGCGCGTCCATGTCCGCGCGCAGGGCGATCCGCGGGCCGGGCTTGCCGCCTTTGATGATCGCCACCACGCCGTGGTGGGCGATGCCGGTCTGCGGCTTCAGGCCCATCGCGCGCAGGCGCTCGGCGACCTTGGCCGAGGTGCGCTCTTCGCGGTTGGAGAGCTCCGGGTGCTGGTGGAAGTCGCGGCGCCAGTCGATCACCTGGGCCTTCAGGCGGGTCGCGGCGGCGGCCACTTCCGGGCGTTCGGCGGGGGCGGCGGCGGCCAGGCCGGGGGCGGCCAGCAGCAGGGCGGACATCAACAGCGACAGACGGGGCATTGAGGGTCTCCACGGATCAGGGCGGCGGTCGAACCTGAATGTAGGGCATCGGCGCCGATCACGCTGTAACTTTCTGCCCCGGCAGACGTTCATGCAGGGAACCCCACCCGTCACATCCGGTCTGATCGCCCGTCCCATCCGTCATGCATGAAAGCCCCCGGGCGACGGGTATGCTTTGCGCCTAGCCAACCGGGGCCCCCGCCCTCCGCCAGCCCCCTCAGGAGTTATTGAATGTCGCGTTTCTGGAAGATCGTGCTGCTGGTGGTCGCAGTGCTGGTGGTTGCCGTTGTCGGCGTGCGCCTGATGGGTGGCAAGAAGGGGGACGCGGCGGGTCCGGCAGCCGAAGGGCGGCAGGGCGTTGATCCGGCCAATGCAGGCCCGGTGCCGGTCACGGTGATCGATGCGGTCCGCCAGGACGTACCGGTCTATGCCAGCGCGCTGGGTACGGTCGCGGCGATGAACACCGTCACGGTGAGCCCGCAGGTGGGCGGCCAGCTGATCAGCCTGAACTTCAAGGAAGGCCAGGAAGTGAAGAAGGGCGACCTGCTCGCGCAGATCGATCCGCGCACCCTGCAGGCCAGCTATGACGAGGCTGCGGCGGCCAAGCGCCAGAACCAGGCCCAGCTCGCCACCGCGCGCTCCAACTACCAGCGCTCCAATTCGCCCGAGTACCGCCAGTACGTGGCCAGGACCGACCTGGATACCCAGCGCAACCAGGTCGCCCAGTTCGAGAGTGCCGTGGCCGCCAACGAGGCCAGCATGCGCGCCGCCCAGGTGCAGCTGCAGTACACCCGCGTCACCGCGCCGATCTCCGGCATCGCCGGTATCCGCGCGGTCGATGCCGGCAACATCGTCAGCGCTGGCACCGCGCTGGTGACGCTGACCCAGATCCATCCGATCCACGTGGTGTTCAACCTGCCCGAGCGCCAGCTGCCGGCCGTGCGCCAGGCCCAGGCCGCCGGCGCGGTGGATATCGCCGCGCTGGACCGCAACGATGCGCACGTGCTCACCGATGGCGGCAAGCTCGACGTGGTCGACAACCAGATCAGCAGCGACAGCGGCACCTTCCGCGCGCGCGCCCTGTTCGACAACGAAGACAATGCGCTGTGGCCGGGCCAGTTCGTCAACGTCCGCATGCAGCTGCGCACCATCGCCGGCGGCGTGGTCATCCCGACCCAGGCCGTGATGCGCGGCCCGGATGGCGAGTACGTCTATATCGTCAAGCCGGACAGCACCGTGGCCATGCAGACGGTCAAGAGCGGCGTGGAAGTCGGCGACAGCCAGGTGCAGATCACCGAGGGCCTGAAGGGCGGCGAGCGGGTCGTGAGCGAAGGCCAGTTCCGGCTCAAGCCGGGCGCCAAGGTCACCGCGCTCAAGCCGGGCGAAACCCCGGCCGCGCCGACCGAAGCCGAGCTCAAGGCCGCCCAGCAGCAGGGTGGCGGTGGACGCCGCGGCGGCGGTCCGCGCTGATCGCGCCCGCCCCACGTTCCTGACGCCGGCGCACCCGCCGGCGTTCGCCTGATCCACCGCAGCACGACGCACCAGCAAGGACCCGCCCGTGGGCTTTTCGACGATTTTCATCCGCCGCCCGATCGCCACTTCGCTGCTGATGGCGGGCCTGCTGCTGCTCGGCATCCTCGGCTACCGCCAGCTGCCGGTGTCGGCGCTGCCCGAGATCGACGCGCCCAGCCTGGTGGTGACCACCCAGTACCCCGGCGCCAACGCGGTCACCATGGCGTCGCTGGTGACCACGCCGCTGGAGCGCCAGTTCGGGCAGATCTCCGGGCTGGAGATCATGACCTCCGATTCGTCGGCGGGGCTGTCAACGATCATCCTGCAGTTCTCGATGGACCGCGACATCGACATCGCCGCGCAGGACGTGCAGGCCGCGATCCGCCAGGCCACCCTGCCCTCCTCGCTGCCCTACCAGCCGGTCTACAACCGGGTGAACCCGGCCGACGCGGCGATCGTCACCCTCAAGCTGACCTCCGACACGCGCCCGCTGCGCGACGTCAACAACTACGCCGACTCCATCCTCGCCCAGCGCCTGTCGCAGGTGCAGGGCGTGGGCCTGGTGTCCATCGCCGGCAACGTGCGCCCGGCCGTGCGCATCCAGGTCAATCCGGCGCAGCTGTCCAACATGGGACTGACCCTGGAAGACCTGCGCAGCGCGCTGACCCAGGCCAACGTCAATGCGCCCAAGGGCTCGCTCAACGGCAAGACCCAGTCCTACTCGATCGGCACCAACGACCAGCTGACCAGCGCCGCCGAGTACCGCGACACCATCATCAGCTACAAGAACAGCCGCCCGGTGCGCCTGTCCGACGTCGCCAACGTGGTCGACGGCGTGGAGAACGACCAGCTGGCCGCATGGGCCGATGGCAAGCCGGCGGTGCTGCTGGAAGTGCGCCGCCAGCCCGGCGCCAACATCGTGCAGACGGTCGAGCGCATCCGTGCGCTGCTGCCGCAGCTGCAGAACGTGCTGCCGGCCGACGTGCACCTGGAGATCTTCAACGACCGTACCGAGACCATCCGCGCCTCGGTGCATGAAGTGCAGTTCACCCTGATCCTCACCATCGGCCTGGTGGTCGCGGTGATCTTCGTGTTCCTGCGCCGCCTGTGGGCGACCATCATTCCCTCGGTGGCGGTGCCGCTGTCGCTGGCCGGCACCTTCGGCGTGATGGCCTTCGCCGGCATGTCGCTGGACAACCTATCGCTGATGGCGCTGGTGGTGGCCACCGGCTTCGTGGTCGACGATGCGATCGTGATGATCGAGAACATCGTGCGTTACATCGAACAGGGCAAGAGCGGACCCGAAGCGGCCGAGATCGGTGCGCAGCAGATCGGCTTCACCGTGCTCTCGCTGACCATCTCGCTGGTGGCGGTGTTCCTGCCGCTGCTGCTGATGCCCGGTGTCACCGGCCGGCTGTTCCACGAATTCGCGTGGGTGCTGAGCATCGCGGTGACGCTGTCGATGCTGATCTCGCTGACGCTTACCCCGATGATGTGCGCCTACCTGCTCAAGCCCGATGCGCTGCCCGAAGGCGAAGACGCGCATGAGCGGGCGGCCGCGGCCGGCAAGACCACCGTGTGGTCGCGCACCGTCGGCCTGTACGAACGCAGCCTGGACTGGGTGCTCGAGCATCAGCCGCTGACCCTGGCCGTCGCCGCCGGCGCACTGGTGCTGACCGTGCTGCTCTACATCGTGATCCCCAAGGGCCTGCTGCCCGAGCAGGACACCGGCCTGATCACCGGCGTGGTCCAGGCCGACCAGAACATCGCCTTCCCGCAGATGGAGCAGCGCACCAAGGCCGTGGCCGAAGCGCTGCGCAGCGACCCGGCGGTGACCGGCGTGTCGGCCTTCATCGGCGCCGGCACCATGAACCCCACGCTCAACCAGGGCCAGCTGTCGATCGTGCTGAAGGAGCGCGGCGACCGCGACGGGCTGGATGAGATCCTGCCGCGCCTGCAGAAGGCCGTGGCCGGCATCCCCGGCGTGGCGCTGTACCTCAAGCCGGTGCAGGACGTCACCCTGGATACCCGCGTGGCCGCCACCGAGTACCAGTATTCGCTGTCGGACGTGGACAGCGCCCAGGTCGCGCTGCAGGCCACGCGGATGACCGAAGCGCTGCGCCAGCGCCCGGAACTGGCCGACGTGGACAACAACCTGTCCAACCAGGGCCGCGCGCTCGAGCTGACCATCGACCGCGACAAGGCCAGCGTGCTCGGCGTGCCGATGCAGACCATCGACGACACGCTGTACGACGCCTTCGGCCAGCGCCAGATCTCGACCATCTTCACCGAGCTCAACCAGTACCGCGTGGTGCTGGAAGTGGCGCCGGAGTTCCGCACCAGCACCGCGCTGATGAACCAGCTGGCGGTCGCCTCCAACGGCGCCGGCGCGCTGACCGGCAGCAATGCGACCAACTTCGGCCAGGTGACCTCGTCCAACTCGTCCACCGCCACCGGCATCGGCGCGCAGAACACCGGCATCCCGGTCGGCGCCGGCAACATCATTCCGCTGGCCGCGCTGGCCGAGGGTAAGGTCACCAGCACCCCGCTGGTGGTCAGCCACCAGCAGCAGCTGCCGGCGGTCACGGTGTCGTTCAACATCGCGCCGGGCTACTCGCTGTCCGATGCGGTGAAGGCGATCGAAGAGACGAAGGCCAGCCTGGACATGCCTTCGCAGGTGCACGCGCAGTTCATCGGCAAGGCCGCCGAGTTCACCGGCAGCCAGACCGACGTGGTGTGGCTGCTGCTCGCCTCGCTGGTGCTGATCTACATCGTGCTGGGCGTGCTGTACGAGAGCTACATCCACCCCTTCACCATCATCTCCACCCTGCCGCCGGCCGGCGTCGGCGCGCTGCTGGCGCTGATGGTGTGCGGGCTGCCGCTGTCGGTGGATGGCATCGTCGGCATCGTGCTGCTGATCGGCATCGTCAAGAAGAACGGCATCATGATGGTCGACTTCGCGATCGAGGCCCGCCGCACCGGGGCCAACGCGCACGAAGCGATCCGTCGTGCCTGCCTGCTGCGCTTCCGCCCGATCATGATGACCACCGCTGCCGCGATGCTCGGTGCATTGCCGCTGGCGCTGGGCACCGGCATCGGCTCGGAACTGCGTCGTCCGCTGGGCATCGCCATCGTCGGCGGCCTGCTGCTGTCGCAGCTGGTCACGCTGTACACCACGCCGGTGATCTACCTGTACATGGAACGCTTCTCCGAGCGCCTGCGCCAGCGGCGCGAACAGCGCGCGCTGCGCCACGGCCATGGCCCGGTGCGGGAGCCGCAGGCGTGATGATGAGCACCGCAGACCGCTGCGGAGGCGTTCGATGAACATCTCCGGCCCGTTCATCCGCCGCCCGATCGGCACCGCCCTACTGGCCATCGGCCTGTTCGTGGTGGGGGTGATCTGCTATCTGCAGCTGGGCGTGTCGGCGCTGCCGAACATCCAGATCCCGGTGATCTTCGTGCACGCCAACCAGGCCGGCGCGGATGCCACGACGATGGCCTCCACGGTGACCGCGCCGCTGGAGCGCCACCTCGGCCAGCTGCCGGGCATCGACCGCATGCGCTCGTCCAGCTCGGAAGGCAGCTCGCTGGTCTTCATGATCTTCCAGAGCGACCGCGACATCGATTCGGCCGCGCTGGACGTGCAGACCGCGATCAACTCGGCGCAGTCCGACCTGCCCGCCGGGCTGGGCACGCCGATGTTCCAGAAGGCGAACCCGAACGACGACCCGGTCATCGCGATCGCCCTGACCTCGGAAACGCAGTCGGCCGACGACCTCTACAACGTGGCCGATTCGCTGCTGGCCCAGCGCATCCGCCAGATCACCGGCGTGTCCTCGGTGGATATCGCCGGCGCCTCCACGCCGGCCGTGCGCGTGGACGTCAACCTGCGCCTGATGAACGCGCTCGGCCTGACCGCCGATGACCTGCGCAACGCCGTGCGCGCCGCCAACGTGACCTCGCCGACCGGCTTCCTCACCGATGGCAACACCACCACCGCGATCATCGCCAACGACTCCGTCGCGCGCGCGGCCGATTTCGCCCAGCTGGTGATCAAGACCGCCGACGATGGCCGCGTGATCCGTCTGCAGGACGTCGCCAACGTCTACGACGGGCAGCAGGACGCCTACCAGGCCGCGTGGTTCAACCACAAGCCGGCGGTGGTGATGTACGTGTTCACCCGCGCCGGCGCCAACATCGTGGAAACCGTGGACCGGGTGAAGGCGCAGATCCCGACCCTGCGCGACTATCTGGAACCGGGCACCACGCTGACCCCGTATTTCGACCGTACCCCGACCATCCGCTCCTCGCTGCATGAAGTGCAGATCACCCTGCTGATCGCACTGGCGATGGTGGTGCTGACCATGGCGCTGTTCCTGCGCCGGCTCGCCCCGACCCTGATCGCCGCGGTGACGGTGCCGCTGTCGCTGGCCGGCGCGGCGCTGGTGATGTACGTGCTGGGCTTCACCCTGAACAACCTGAGCCTGCTGGCGCTGGTGATCGCGATCGGCTTCGTGGTCGATGATGCGATCGTGGTGATCGAGAACATCATGCGCCACCTCGACGAGGGCATGACGCGCATGCAGGCCGCCCTCACCGGCGCGCGCGAGATCGGCTTCACCATCGTCTCGATCACCGCCTCGCTGGTGGCCGTGTTCATCCCGCTGCTGTTCGCCAAGGGCATGATGGGCGCGTTCTTCCGGGAGTTCACCGTCACCCTGGTCGCGGCCATCGTGGTCTCGATGATCATCTCGCTGACCCTGACGCCCGCACTGTGCAGCCGCTTCCTCAGTGCGCATGCCGATGCCGGCGCACCGAGCCGCTTCGGCCGCCTGCTCGATGCCGGCCACGACCGCATGCTGCGCATCTACGTGACGCTGCTGGACTTCTCGCTGCGCCACGCGCTGCTGCTGTCGCTGACCCCGCTGCTGCTGATCGGTGCGACGGTGTTCCTGTTCGGTGCGGTCAAGAAGGGCGCGTTCCCGGCCCAGGACACCGGCCTGATCTGGGGCCGCGCGAATTCCAGCGCGACCGTCTCCTTCGAAGACATGGTCAACCGCCAGCGCCGCATCACCGACATGCTGATGGCCGACCCGGCGGTGAAGACCGTGGGCGTGCGCCTGGGCAGTGGCCGCCAGGGGTCCAGCGCGCAGTTCAACGTCGAACTGAAGTCGCGCAAGGACGGCCGCCGCGAGACCACCGCGCAGGCCTTGGCCCGCCTGAGCGCGAAGGCCGACCGCTACCCGGACCTGCAGCTGCGCCTGCGCGCGATCCAGGACCTGCCCAGCAACGATGGCGGCGGTGCCAGCCAGGGTGCGCAGTACCGCGTCTCGCTGCAGGGCAACGACCTGGCCCAGCTGCAGGAATGGCTGCCCAAGCTGCAGGCCGCGCTGAAGAAGAACCCGAAGCTGGCCGACGTCGGCACCGACGTGGACGCTGCGGGCCTGCGCCAGAACATCGTGATCGACCGCGCCAAGGCCGCACGGCTGGGTGTGTCGGTCGGTGCGATCGACGGCGCGCTGTACGGTGCCTTCGGCCAGCGCCAGATCTCCACGATCTACTCGGACATCAACCAGTACAGCGTGGTGGTCAACGCCCTGCCCGAACAGACCGCGACACCGGGGGCGCTGGACCAGATCCATGTGCGCGCCGGCAATGGCGAGATGGTGCCGATCACGGCCGTGGCCGAGCAGGTGCCGGGGCTGGCGCCGTCGCAGATCACCCACGAAAACCAGTACACCACGATGGAGCTGAGCTACAACCTCGCCCCCGGCACCAGCATGGGCGAGGCCAAGGCCATCATCGACAGTACGGTCAACGGCATGCGCATGCCCGGCGACATCCGCCTGGCCGAGGACGCGGGCTTCGGCTTCGATTCGGACCCGATGGCGATGCTGATCCTGGTGATGGCGGCGATCATCACCGTCTACCTGGTGCTGGGCATGCTCTACGAGAGCCTGATCCATCCTGTCACCATCCTCTCCACGCTGCCGGCGGCGGGCGTGGGCGCGCTGCTGGCGCTGTACGGCACCAACACCGAGCTGTCGGTGATCTCGATGATCGCGCTGGTGCTGCTGATCGGCATCGTCAAGAAGAACGCGATCATGATGATCGACTTCGCGGTGGTGGCGCAGCGCGAGCACGGCAAGACCCCGCTGGAAGCGGCACGCGAAGCGAGCATCGTGCGCTTCCGCCCGATCATGATGACCAGCATGGTGGCGATCCTTGCGGCGGTGCCGCTGGCGATCGGCCTCGGCGAAGGCTCCGAGCTGCGCCGCCCGCTGGGCATCGCGATGATCGGTGGCCTGCTGTTCTCGCAGAGCCTGACGCTGCTCAGCACGCCGGCGCTGTACGTGATCTTCTCGTGCCTGCGTGAGCGCTGGGTGGCCCGTCGGGCCCGGCGCCGCGAGAAGCGCGCCCTGAAGCGCAGCGCCAGCGCCCGGTAGGTACCGACCGTTGGTCGGTACGCCAGGTTGGTACGCCCCGGTTTGACGCCATGTAACAAAACGACAACAATTCTCATCCAGCCACGGTCCTGCATCGCCCTCTGCGATGCCCCCGCTGCCGGTTCCCGGCCAGCCTGCGCGATCCAGCCATCGACCCTCCCCCGCCCTCTGTACATCGCGGACGGCGTTGTGCTGTCCGCCAAGGAACCCATCGATGCTGCCGTCCTCCCTGCCCCGCCTGGCCACGTTGGCCGTTGCGCTGTCGCTCGCCTGCGCCGTCCATGCCCAGTCCGCGCCCGACGGCGGCGCCCGGGCGCGCTCCGCCACCGACCTGGATGCCATCAAGGTCACCGCCGAACGCACCCACACCGGCACCGGCGCCCTGGGTGACCGCGCCGTGCGCGACACCCCGTTCGCGATCGCGGTGGTGGGCCGGGAAGACATCGAGAAGCGCCAGGTGGTCTCGCTCGGCGAGGCCTTCCTGACCGACCCCTCGGTGGTCACCCAGGTCAGCGCCTATGCCAGCGGCTGGAGCTCGCCGATCCGCAACCGCGGCATCGAGCTGAGCTACGACAGCTACCGCGTCAACGGCCTGCAGGTGTCCTCGTGGGGCACCGAGTGGCCACTGGAAGTCATGGAGCAGGTGGAACTGCTGAAGGGTCCGGGCGGCTTCATGTACGGCTTCGGCCAGCCCGGCGGCATCGTCAACTACGTCACCAAGAAGCCCACCGAGGTCACCACGCTGTCGGCACAGCTCGGCTGGCGCGAGGCCGGCATCGTCAGCGGCCAGGTCGATGTGGGCGGGCGCTTCGGCAACGAGGACATGTTCGGCTACCGCTTCAATGCCTACCAGGAGAAGGGCGAGACCTTCAACGGTGGCGACGTGGACCGCAAGGTTGGTTCGCTGTCGCTGGATGCGCGCCTGAGCGACCGCCTCACCTGGACCTTCGATGGCGTGTTCCAGTCGCGCGATCTCGGCAACGAATCCCCGCAGTACTACTTCATCGGCCTGACCGGGCTGCCGCGTCCGCTTGCGGGCGACATCGACAACAGCATCGACGGCAGCTACTACGACACCCGCTCCAGCCTGCTCTCCACCGCCCTGGACTGGCAGATCAACAGCGACTGGAAAGCCAGCCTGAGCTATGGCGTGACCACCTCCTGGAACGACGTCAACAAGATCTTCGCCTACATCGATGACGTCAACGGCGGTTACGACGTCAACACTTACGAGCTCGGCGGCAAGAGCGAGTGGAAACTGGCCCAGGCCCTCGTGCAGGGCCGCTTCCAGACCGGCCCGCTGTCGCACCAGGTCGTTGCCGGCGTCTCCCACCAGACCGGGCTGGGTTGGGACCGCCCGTACGAATGGAACACCCTCGGTCGCGGCAACATCTACCAGCGCCCGACCCTGCGCCACGACGCGGTGGGCTCCCGCGTGCTGGCGCGCGGCAGCGAGACCGTGCAGCAGGCAGTGTTCGTCAGCGACACCGTCAGCTTCGCCGATGGCTGGTCGCTGCTGGCCGGTGCGCGCTACAACGACTTCGAGAACAAGGGCGCGTACCACACCTATCCGATCACCCCGACCTACGCCCTGATGTACAAGCCGGCCGATGCGGTGACGCTGTATGCCAGCTACGTCGAATCGCTGGAAGCCGGCAGCCGCGTGGGCAGCGACTACATCAACGCCGGTGACGTGCTCGACCCGACCATCAGCAAGCAGTACGAGTTCGGCGCCAAGATCGAGTACCCACGCTGGAGCGCGAATGCGGCCGCCTTCCGATTGGAGCGTGGCGCGAACATCGATCTGATCACCTCCGCCGGCAAGCGGCTGGTGCAGGACGGCATCACCCTCTACGAAGGCGTGGAAGCCAGCGCCGACGTGCGCCTGACCGATGCGTTCACCCTCGGCGGCGGCGTCACCTGGCTGGACCCGACCTACGACAAGCTCTCTCCGGGCAGTGCCGCCCAGGAAGGCAACCGTACCGTCGGCGCCGCCCGCTGGCAGGGCGTGCTGCATGCCGATTACAGCGTCCCGCAGGTCGAGGGGCTGAGCGTGTATGCACTGGCCCGCTACTACGGCGACGTCTACTACGACGCCGACAACACCCTCAAGCTGCCCGACTACACGCTGGTCAACGCCGGCGTGGGCTATCGCATGCAGGCCGCCGGCCACCCCGTCACCTGGCGCGCCGGCGTGGAGAACCTCGCCAACCGGACGTACTGGTCCAATGCAGGCGTGGGCCTGCCACGGACCTTCGCGGTAAGCGTGCGGTTCGACATGTAACCGGAAACACACAGGTAGTGCCGGCCGCTGGCCGGCTCCTCGGCATTGTCGGGAGCCGGCCAGCGGCCGGCACTACCGGCGCCATTCCAACCCACGTAAAGGTGTCCCCTTCACCCCGCACCGGCAATAATGGCGGCCTCTCTTCCGCCGAGTCGCCATGCCTTCGTTCGAAACCCGCGTCAGCCGCCTGTGGGCGCATGAAAAGGCCAGCTATGGCCTGCGGGTGTTCATCGCGCTGTCCGCGGCCATGGGACTGTGCTGGTACCTGGACCAGCTACCCGCCCTGCCCGGCGTGTTCCTGGGCATCATCGCCAGTGCGATCGCCGAGACCGACGACAACTGGTGGGGGCGGATCAAATCGGTGGCGCTGTCGCTGCTGTGCTTCGTGGCCGCGGCGGCCGCGGTAGTGCTGCTGTTCCCGCATCCGTGGTGGTTCATCACCGCGTTGGCGGCAGCCACCTTCGGGCTGACCCTGCTCGGCGCACTGGGCGAGCGCTATGCCTCCATCGCGCAGGCCACGGTGACGCTGGCCATCTACACCATGATCGGGCTGGAACAGCACGGCGCGGCCGACCTGTCCCAGGCCATCAACGCGGTCAGTCACCTGCTGGCCGGTGCGGCCTGGTACGCCCTGCTCTCGATCCTGTGGACGGCCCTGTTCGCCAATCGGCCGGTGCGCGAGCGCGTGGCGCGCCTGTACCTGGAACTGGGCCGTTACCTGCAGCTCAAGGCCGATCTGTTCGAACCGGTCCGCGATGCCGACGTGCAGAAGCGCCAGCTGGCGCTGGCCGAACAGAACCGGCGCGTGGTCGAGGCGCTGAACATCGCCAAGACCGCGATCCTGGCCCGGTTCGGCCGCTCCGGCCGGCCCGGCGTGCAGTCCGGCCTGTACCTGCGGCTGTACTACATGGCGCAGGACTTCCACGAACGCGCCAGTTCCTCGCACTATCCGTATGGCGCGCTCACCGAGGCGTTCTTCCACAGCGACGTGCTGTACCGCTGCCAGCGCCTGCTCGCGCTGCAGGGCGAGGCCTGCGCCAACCTTGGCCAGGCCATCCGCCTGCGCCAGCCGTTCCAGTACGGCGAGCGCACCAAGCAGGCCACCGCCGATCTCACGGATTCACTGACCTGGCTGCGCGCCCAGCACAACCCGCAGTGGCAGCGCCTGCTGGCCTCGCTGGAACTGCTCGGCCACAACCTGCAGAGCATCGAACGCCGCCTGTCCGAGGCGGAGAAGTCCGAGTCCACCCTGGACAACGTCGATACCCGCCTGCGCGATACCAACCCGCACACGCTGCGCGACATGGGCGTGCGCATCCGCCAGCAGCTCACCCCCGGCTCGGTGCTGTTCCGGCATGGCCTGCGCATGGCGCTGGCGCTGATCGTCGGTTTCGCCGCGATCCGCCTGTTCAACGCCCAGAACGGCTCGTGGGTCCTGCTGACCATCGTATTCGTGTGTCGTCCGCATTTCGGCGCGACCCGCCAGCGGCTGGCGCAGCGGATCGCCGGCACGCTGATCGGCCTGGTGCTGACCTGGGCGCTGATGCAGCTGTTCCAGGACCTGCGCATCGAACTGCTGATCGCGCTGCTCTCGGCGCTGCTGTTCTTCTTCACCCGCAGCGATCGCTATCTGGTGGCCTCTGCGGCGATCACGGTGATGGCGCTGACCTGCTTCAACCTGATCGGCGATGGCTTCCTGCTGATCTGGCCGCGGCTGGTGGATACGCTGCTGGGCTGCGCGATCGCCGCGGCCGCCGCGTTCCTGATCCTGCCCGACTGGCAGGGTCGCCGCCTGAACCTGGTGATGGCGCGCGTGCTCGACAACTGCGCGAAGTACCTGCACGCGGTGCTCGGCCAGTACGGCAGCGGCATGCAGGACGATCTCGCTTACCGGATCGCGCGGCGCGACATGCACAACGCCGATGCGGCGCTGTCCACGGCACTGTCGAACATGCTGCGCGAGCCCGGCCACGTACGCCGCAACCTGGATGCCGGCTTCCGCTTCCTGGCGCTGTCCAACACCCTGCTCGGACATCTCTCCGCGCTGGGCGCCCACCGCACCCAGCTGGACAGCTACGGCCAGGATCCGCTGGCGCTGTCCGGTGGGGAACGCGTCGAACAGGCGATGCAGCAGATCGCCACCGCGCTGCAGCAGCGCGAGCCGGTGGCCGAAGATGCCAACGACGGCGACCGCGCCCTGGCCGAGCAGCTGGAGCAGATCCCGGACGACATGCCGCCCAAGCTGCAGCTGATCCGCACCCAGATGGGCCTGATGCTGCGCCTGCTGCCCAAGCTGCGCGGTGCCGCCAACGAGGCCGCGCGCACGCTGCGGTAGGTATCGACCGTGGGTCGATACTGCACCGTCCCGCGGCGCTGCCATGCTGCGCCAACAGGGAGAATGCTAGGCTGCGCCGGTTCGCAAGGAGTCTCCATGTCCGGCCATAGTCAGTTCGCTCTGCTCAGGCAACGCCGTTTCCTGCCGTTTTTCATCGTCCAGTCGCTGGGCGCGTTCAACGACAACGTCTACCGCCAGGCGATCATTGCGCTGCTGTTCTTCCTCGGCACGCCGATCGAAGAGCGCTCGCTGTATACCAACCTGGCCCCGGCGATCTTCATCCTGCCGTACTTCCTGTTCTCGGCGCTGGCCGGCCAGATCGCGGAGAAGCTGGAGAAATCGCGGCTGATCGTGATCACCACCACCATGGAGATCGCGATCATGTCGCTGGCCGCGCTCGGTTTCCTGACCGAGAGCATGCCGGTGCTGCTGGTCGCGCTGTTCTGCACCGGCATGCAGTCCACGCTGTTCGGGCCGGTGAAATACTCGGTGCTGCCGTCGATCCTCAAGCCCGAGGAACTGACCGGCGGCAACGGCCTGGTCGAGATGGGCACCTCGCTGTCGATCCTGACCGGCATGATCGCCGGCGGCCTGATCTTCACCCTGGCCGGAAGCCATGGCCCGATCGTGGCGGCCACGGCCGTGATCGTGCTCGCCATCGCGGGCAACCTCACCGCGCGGATGATCCCCAAGGTCGATGCCGGCGCGCCTGACCTGAAGATCAACTGGAACCCGCTGCCCGAGTCGCTGGCGGTGCTGCGCATGGCCAAGAAACAGAAGGCCGTGCGCAACGCGATCCTGGGCGTGTCCTGGTTCTGGTTCGTCGGCACCATGCTGACCTCGCAGCTGCCCACCTATGCCGAGGTGAACCTGGGCGGCGGCTCCACGCTGTACATCTTCGCGCTGGCGCTGTTCTCGCTGGGCACCGGCACCGGCTCGCTGCTGTGCGAGAAGCTGTCCGGGCGCACCGTGGAAATCGGCCTGGTGCCGCTCGGCGCCTTCGGCATGACCGCCTTCATGCTCGACCTGTACTTCGCGCGGGTCGGCGAATCGGCCGCCGCCGGGCTGTCGATCTGGCAGTTCGTGCAGGCCCCCGGCAGCGCGCGCATCATCATCGACCTGATCGGCATCGGCCTGTTCACCGGCTTCTTCGTGGTGCCGCTGTTCGCCCTGATCCAGAGCCGCACGGCCAAGTCGGAGATGTCGCGCGTGTTCGCCGCGCTCAACATCCAGAACTCCGGCTTCATCGTGCTCGCGGCGGGTCTTGGCCTGCTGACCCAGCGCGTGCTGGACTGGTCCATTCCGCAATTGTTCCTGGCGCTGGCGATCGCCAACGCGGTGGTGGCGATCTACATCTTCACGATCGTGCCCGAATTCCTGATGCGCTTCCTCAGCTGGGTGATGGTGCGTGCGCTGTACCGGCTGCGCCCGCATGGGATCGAGGCCCACGTGCCGGACGAGGGCGCGGCGCTGATCGTGTGCAACCACGTCAGCTACATGGACGCGCTGATCCTGTCGGCCACGATCCCGCGGCCGGTGCGCTTCGTCATGTACTACAAGATCTTCAACATCCCGGTGATGCGCTGGATCTTCCGCACCGCCAAGGCGATCCCGATCGCCGGTGCACGCGAGGATCCAGCGCTGATGCAGGCCGCGTTCGACGAAGTGGACAAGGCACTGGCCGAGGGCGAGCTGGTCTGCATCTTCCCCGAGGGGGCGTTGACCCGCGATGGTCAGATGGGCGCGTTCAAGTCGGGCGTGGAAAAGATCCTGGAGCGCCGTCCCGTCCCCGTGGTGCCGATGGCGCTGCGCGGGATGTGGTCGAGCATGTGGAGCCGGCGCGACACGCGGTTGGGCCGCATGCGCGTGCCCCGACGCTTCCGTGCGCACGTCGAGGTGGTTGCGTCTGAGCCGATCCCTGGCGACGTCGCGACCGCCCCGATGCTGGAAACGCAGGTGCGCCAGCTTCGGGGCGATCAGGCGTGAGCCCCGCCCTGCCTGCATGTAACCGTATACATGGATGCAGGCACATCGGTTAGATTACCGCCCGGGGCACCTCGCCCGCGCTGATACACCCACCCAAGCAAATGGAGCTTCGCTGATGAATGCCACCGCCCCCCTGCCGCCCGCCCCGGGCAGCGTTCCGAATCACCTGATCTGGTCGATCGTCGTCACCATCCTGGCGTTCTTCGTGTGCTGCCTGTCGTGCCTGAGCTTCCCGGGCATCGTCACCGGCGTGGTCGCGATCGTGTTCGCCAGCAAGGTCAACGGCCTGCTCAACCAGGGTGACCTGGAAGGCGCGCGTCGTGCATCCAAGAACGCCAAGATCTGGGCGTGGGTCACCACCGGCTTCCTGATCGCCGGCATCGTGCTGTTCGTGATCTCGCTCGCCTTCATGGGCGTGGACGGTTACATGGAGCAGATGCAGCAGTTCCAGCAGCAGATCGAAAGCAACAGCTGATGTCTGCGCTGCACGGCAAGCGCTGGTTGCTGGCGTTGCTGCCACCGGCCGCAGTGGCGGCCGGTGCGGGGTTCTGGGTGCTGCGGCACTACGACCCCAACAGCGCCAGCAGTCCGTTCCCGCCGTGCAGCTTCCTGGCGGTTACCGGCTATTACTGCATCGGCTGCGGGCTGACGCGTGCCCTGCACGCGCTGGCCCATGGCGATGTGGCCACCGCGTTCTCGATGAATCCGCTGGCCATGCTGATGCTGGCCATCGCCCCGCTGGTGATCGGTTGGGCACTCGGCTGGCGGCCACGCGCGCTGCAGCCGTTGATCACGCTGCTGATGAAGCCCGCCTTCTGGCTGGTCCTGCTGCCCGCGTACTGGATCGCACGCAACCTGCCGTGGGTTCCCTTCACCTGGTTGGCGCCGGGCTGACCGGTACGGCTAGGTAACCCAACCGGCGATCACCAGCAGCGCCAGCACCGCCATCCACAGCAGCAGCATGCGCCACACCAGGCTCATCGCATCGCGCAGTTCCGGCAGGCGACGCCACACCGGCACCATGCCCGCATCGCTGTAATCGTGCGCGTCCTCGCGCAGTTCGGCACTCACGCTTGCCCGCGCGACCGCGCCGAGGAAATGGGTGGAGGCCGACCACTGGTTGCCATGCGCCTCGCGCCAGGCCTTGAAGGCCGTATCGAAATTGCCGACCAGTGCCATCGACAGCGACATCAGCTGCGCCACCGGCCACTCCAGCCAGGACAACACCACGCGCGCACCGGCGACCGCCTCCACGCTGGCCAGCGACCGCATCGGCCCCACCGCGAGCAGGGCCAGCAGGCGATACAGCAGCGCGCCGACCGGGCCCAGCAGCAGGAACCAGAACAGCACCGCGAACCAGCGCCGCAGCGCGTTGAGCACGGTGGCCTCGACCAGCGAGGGCACGTCTTCGTGCAGGCTGCCACCGGCCGACTGCAGCTGCGTGATCGCGAGGTGGCGCGCGTGGGCGTCATCGGCATCGATCACCGCCTCGACATCGCGGTCCAGATCGCGCGGGCCCCAGCACATCACCAGCACCAGCACGCCCAGCAGCAGCGAGGGCAGGCCGTAGACGCGGTCATCGAACAGCCACTGGAGCAGGCTAAGCACGGCCACGAACGGCAGCACCGCCAGCCAGGCGCCCTTGCGGCCGCGCCAGATCCCTTCCTCGGCGGCATGCCGGTCCAGCCACTGCAGCCAGCGCCGGTAGAGGCCGAAACGCCGCAGCGCGACGGCCGCGCCCGGCGCGACATGGCCCAGGGCCAAGGCAACCAGCACGGCGACCAGGGTGGTGAACATGTAAGCCTCCGGCTCGGGACGTGGAACGCGCCGCTACTATGCCTTGCGGCCCGGCAATTCCCCGGGCCGTTGGTAATGTACCGCGCCGCGTGTTCAGCCTGCGGCAACGGCACGCGACGGTCAGGCGACCTGCTGCCGGTACCAGTGCTCGATCAGGCTGCGCGAGATCGAGATCGGCGGGGACAGGCGGATGCCTTCGCCGTCGTCCTCGACATCCCGGGCCAGCGCCGCGCCCACTTCCTCGGCGGTGAACCAGCGCGCATCTTCCAGCTCGCCGTTCACGGTCGGTACGTCGTCTTCGGCCGTGGCGGCGAAGCCCAGCATCAGTGCGCCGGGGAACGGCCACGGCTGGGTGCCCAGGTAGCGGCATTCGCGCACGCGCACCCGGCTCTCTTCGAAGACCTCACGGACCACCGTCTGCTCCAGCGATTCGCCGGGTTCCACGAAACCGGCCAGCACCGAGTAGCGGCGCGGGGCCCAGTTGGCCTGGCGGCCGAGCAGCAGCCGGCCCTGGTTCTCGACGGCGACGATCACCGCCGGATCCACGCGCGGGTAGTGCTCGGTGGCGCACTGGCTGCAGCGGCCGACGAACCCGCTGCGGCTGAAGGTCACCGCGCCGCCGCATACCCCGCAGAAGCGCGTGCGCGACTGCCAGTAGGACATGCCGCGGGCGTAGCAGAAGGCAGTGGAATCGGCGATGGACCAGGTGGCAGCGGACTGGCGCAGGTCGACCCGCTGCGGCGCCGTCACCGACAGACCCGCGGCCTCCATCGAGAACCATGCCTGCTCGCCACGCAGGCCGAGGAAGATCGCGGTGCCCGGGCCACCGCCCAGATCGGCGCCGGTCAGTGGCAGCGGCTGACCGTCATCGCCGGCCAGGGCCGTGCCATCCTGATCGAGTATCAGTACGCGCGCGTCCGGCCACAGCCGCGACAACGCATCGGCGTCATCGCGCAGGGTATCGGCACGCTCCAGCGGCTCGCTGACGAAGGCGAAACCGGAAAGCTGCGAAGAGAAATTTGACATCGCAAGAGCCTGCCCACATTCGGCGGGACTGGCAAGCGGCAACCGGCGTTCCGCCGGTTGCGCGCGCATCACATGCTGAAACTGCTGCCGCAGCCGCAGGTGGTCTTCGCGTTCGGATTGCGGATCACGAACTGCGCGCCGGTCAGGCTTTCGGTGTAGTCCACCTCGGCGCCCATCAGGTACTGCAGGCTCAGCGGATCCACCAGCAGGGTGACGCCGGCGGTATCCACCGCCAGATCGTCCCCGGCCCGGTTCTCATCGAACTCGAAGCCGTACTGGAAGCCGGAACAGCCACCGCCTTCGATGTAGACGCGCAGGGCGAGGGCAGCGTTGCCCTCCTCCTGGATCAGCTCCTTGACCTTGGCCGCAGCGGCCTCGGTGAAGTTCAGCGGACGGTCCAGGGACTGGTAGTTCGGCGCGGCGGCGGGTGCGCCGGGCAGGGAAACAAGCGTGCTCATGTCCCCAGCATGGGGCCGGATGAGCACGCTTTCAAGTTCAGGCCATCGCCTCGGCCAGCTTCTTGCGGGCGGCGGTGTCCTTGCCCTTGCCCTCGTCCGCTTCCCCGGACGGCGGCGGCAGGGCCATCTGCGCCGAGCTGTGGATCAGGCGGCCGGTCAGCTGGGCGCCGGCGTGCATTTCCACCGTCTGGTAGTGGATGTTGCCCGTCACCCGGGCGCTCGGGGTCAGCTCGACCCGCTCGGTGGCATGCACGTCCCCGTCCAGGCGGCCGCTGATGACCACGACCTGGGCGCGGATCTCGCCCTCGATGGCGCCGTGCTCGGCCACCGTCAGGGTGGCGTTGCTGGCGCCGTCCTGGGCGATCACCTTGCCCAGGATGGTGCCTTCCACGTACAGGCCACCGCTGAATTCCACGTCCCCGCGGATCACCACCTGCGCGCCGATCAGCGCGTCCACGACCAGATGTCCGTCGCGGTTGGACTTGTTGCTGCCAAACATGGGCTTACTCCCCTTCTTTTGCCGATGCCGCCGGTGCTCCGGCCTGCTTCCAATCGAATACCTGGGTGGCGCCCCCCGCGCCCGATCCCAGCGTGACCCGCACACGTTGCGGGGTGAAGCCTTGCGGCAGCATCACACTGCCGGTGAGCTGCTGGAAGTACCGGAAGGAATACTCCTGGCCCGGCACCTTGGTGCGCTGGTGCAGCTCGTCCCAGCTGACCGAGGTCAGCTTGCCGTCCTTGACCCCTTCCACCGTGAAGCGCATCTGCCCCTGGCTGATCGCCCCGCGGTTCAGGTTCTGGGTCAGCACCACGGCGTACTGCCAGGTGCCGCCCGTTTCCGGCGAAAACTCCACCGAATGGGTGTTCAGGCCCTTGCGCTGACTGGTCGCACCGACCAGCCGTTCGTAGAAGGCCACATCGGCGCGCAGGCCGGCGATCTCTTCATCCCGCTCGCCCAGCGAGGCCTGGACCTCGGTGTTGGCGGCGCGGCTGATGCGGTCGGAAGCCTGCAGGGTCGCCTGGCGCTGCTGCAGTTCGACGAGCTGCTGCTGCAGGCGCTCGTTGCGGGTCTCCGCTGCCTTGAGCTGGGTGCCGACGTCGCCGCCGGGCGAGCCCAGCCAGGCGCCGAGCAGCACGGCAAGGATCAGCGACAGCAGCCACGCCCCGCCGAGCACCAGCAGGCGCTTGCGGTCCTGCACGGGCGGCATGCCCGGCCGGCGGATCTGGATGCGGGAAGGTGCGGGTTTATTCATGGCAGTCCTGGGCGACCGCGCCTGCGGGCGCTGTCGCAACGGCCCCTGTCTGGAACGACGGGCTAGTGTAAGTCAGGGAAAAGGCCTTGTCCGCGCAGGCCCGGGATCGGGGCAGTGGCGTTCATGGACGTCATCCCCGATAGTGTGCGCCTGTGCACATTCTGCAGCCGGAGCGCGTGCCATGACCGAAGCCCACCTGTTCGTGATCGGCATCCTGCTGGCCTGGCTGGCCGGCATCCGCGTCTACCTCACCGTTTTCGGCGTCGGCCTGGCCGGGCTGCTCGGCTGGGTCGACCTGCCCCCTGCGCTGCAGGCCACGGAATCGTGGTGGGTGCTGGGCACCTCGGCCGCGCTGGCCATCGCCGAGTTCTTCGCCGACAAGATTCCCGGGGTCGATTCGGTCTGGGACCTGGTCCAGACCCTGGCCCGGGTACCGGCCGGTGCCTTCCTGGCGGCCGCGACGCTCTCGCCCAGCGGCGAGCTCAGCAGCACCGCGCTGGTCGCCGGGGCCGGCGTCGCGCTGGCCAGCCACGGACTCAAATCCGGCACCCGTGCCCTGCTCAACACCTCGCCCGAACCGGCCAGCAACTGGATGGCCTCTGCGGCGGAGGACACCGTGGTGGTCGGCGGGCTGGCACTCGCGCTGGCGCACCCGTGGCTGGCGCTGATCCTGGTGGTGGCGTGCAGCCTGATCGGTGCGCTGATCGTGTGGATGATCTGGCGGACGCTGTGGAAAGGCATGCGCTGGCTGATGCGTCAGGCCGACAGCGGCCAGACGCAGGTCAAACCGGGAACCCTGCCACGGTAATGCGCGCCCTGCCCATGGGCGTTCATCGCATAATTGCGGCGCAGACTGGGAGTACTGATGGCCGTTCACGACAACGTTGTTGCATCCACCCGCGCCGCGCGCGCTGAAACGCCGCCGGCCGACCACTGGCAGCGCTGGCAGGGCCAGTCCTCGCCCGCTCCCGCGGCGCCCAGCAATGTCGTAGCGCTCACGCCGGCGCCGGCCAGCCCGCCGCCGCTGCTGCCGCCGATGCACGCCGAGGCCGACACCCTGCCGCCGCCGGGCATCGACGCTCCGTACCGCGTGCTGATCGTCGAAGACGACCGTTCGCAGGCCCTGTTCGCGCAGAGCGTGCTGCACGGTGCCGGCATGGAGGCACTGGTGCACAGCGATGCCGAGGGCGTGCAGCAGGCGATCATCGAGCATCGGCCCGACCTGATCCTCATGGACCTGCACCTGCCCGGGCTGGATGGCATGCGCCTGACCGCGCTGATCCGCCAGCAACCCGGCCAGCAGCTGCTGCCGATCGTGTTCCTCAGTGGCGACCCGGATCCGGAGCGCCAGTTCGAAGTGCTCGACAGCGGCGCCGATGACTTCCTCAGCAAGCCGATTCGCCCGCGCCACCTGATCGCGGCGGTCTCCAACCGGATCCGCCGCGCACGGGCGCAGGCCGCCTCGCAGGCGGGCACCGATGGCGCACCGGCCATCAACAACCCGGAAACGGGGTTGCCGACCCGCCACCACGTGATGCAGCAGCTCGGCGCGTCGCTCAATCATCGCGATCGCGGCGGCCTGTTCTTCATCGAGATCGCCAGCGCGCTCGGCCTGCGCGAGCGTTATGGCTATGCCGCGTTCGAACGGCTGATGGCCCAGGCCGGGCAGCGCCTGGCCGACGCCGCGCGCCCGCACCTGCTGGCGCGCCTGAACGACAACAGCTTCCTGGTGCTGGCCCGCGATGTCGACGAGGACACGCTGGATGCGATGGCGCATGCGCTGCGCGAACAGCTCTCCTCGCGCGCCTTCGTGATCCGCGATGACGAATCGGTGCACCTGCGCGGCGTGGTCGGCCATGCCCAGCTCTCGCCGGGCTTCCCCGATGCGGGCAGCGCACTGGAAGCGGTCGAACGCACCACGCTGCAGGCGCGCCTGCTCACCGCCGGCGTGGCCGCCTATGTGCGCCGCGAAGACGTGGCTGCGCAGGAGCACCTGGCCCTGCTCGAAGGCCAACTGGAACTGGCCTACCAGCCGATCGTGGCCGTCGCCGGCGGCAACACCGCGCAGTACCAGGTGCTGCTCCGCCTGCGGCAGGCCGATGGCAGCGTGCTGGCCGCCGGCCAGGTGATCCCGGCGGCTGAAGCGGCCGGGCGCATCGCCGATCTGGATCAGCAGGTGCTGGACCATGCGCTGGGTCTGCTGGATCTCTACCGCCACGCTGCGCACCCCCTGCACCTGTTCGTCTCCCAGTCGCTGCGCACGCTGGCCCGCGATGCCTTCGGCGACTGGCTGCTGGAATCGCTGGCGAGCCGGCAGATCGATGGCAGCGCACTGGTCATCGATGTGCGCCTGCCCGATGCGCTGATCCACACCGTCACCCTGCAGCAGTTCTGCACGCGCATGCATGCGGCCGGCGTGCGCTTCTGCCTGAGTCAGTTCGAGCCGGGCGACGAAGCCAACGCACTGATGGCGCAGCTGCCGCTGGCGTATGTCCGCATGGCCGCGCGCTTCTCCAACAGCCACACCAACCCACAGACCCGCGACGAGCTGCGCGCGGCGATCGACCGGGCGCACCGCGCCGGGCTGCGCATCATCGGCCAGCAGATCGAAGATCCGCAGGCTGCGGCGGCGATGTGGATCGGCGGGGTCGATTTCATCCAGGGCAACATGGTCCAGTCCGCCGGCAGCGAACTGAACTTCGACTTCCAGAATTCGGTGCTCTGAGCATGGGACGCCACGGACGGCCGCCCCACTCGCCCACGCCGGCCTCGCTGTGGATCAGCGCCGCGGCGGCCGCCGTGTGTGCCACGGCCGCCGTGATGGCGCGCATCGGTGCCAACGGGCCGTGGATCGACATTGCCGCCGGCACCGGCGTGCTGGCACTGATCGCCGGCCTGCAGGCGGTCCGCCGCTGGCGTGACGCGCAGGACCAGCTGGCGCTGCTGCAGCGGCGCAATGAGGCGCTGGTGCTCGAGCGCGATCAGCTGCAGCAGCGCCGGCAGCAGCAGAACCAGCTCGAACAGGAACTGCTCACCGCCAAGCAGGCCGCCGAAGCCGCCGCGCTGGCCAAGGGCGAGTTCCTGGCGACGATGAGCCACGAGATCCGCACGCCACTCAACGGCATCCTGCCGATGCTCGACCTGATCGCGCGCGGCCAGCTTGGCAACGACCAGCGGCAGATGCTGCAGACCGCCGCGACCAGCTCGCAGCAGCTGCTGCGCATCGTCGATGACATCCTCGATTACTCCCGGCTCGAGGCCAAGGGCCTGAACCTGGAGATCACCACCTTCAACCTGCGCGAGCTGCTCGAAGGCCTCGTGCAGTTGATGCAGCGCGCCGCCGATCCGAAGGGCCTGCAGCTCGCGCTCGAGCTGGATCCAGCGGTTCGTCTGTCGGTGCGGGGCGACCCGGTGCGGCTGCGCCAGGTGCTGAGCAACCTGCTGGTCAATGCGATCAAGTTCACCGAGCGTGGCCGGATCCGGCTGCGCGTGCAGCGCCAGGGCGAGACCAACGCGCAGCACCAGCTGCGGTTCGAGATCGCCGACACCGGCATCGGCATCGACGAGGCGCTGCAGGCGCGCCTGTTCCAGTCCTTCAGCCAGGCCGACGCCTCGACCACGCGCCTGTATGGCGGTACCGGGCTGGGACTGGCGATCTGCAAGCGCATCATCGACCTGATGCAGGGCCGCATCGGTGTGCACTCCACCCCGGGGCACGGGGCCACGTTCTGGTTCGAGATTCCCCTGCTCAAGGTGATCGGCGACCTGCCGGCGATCGGCAACCTGCGCCGCGCCCTGCTGATCACGCGCGACCCGGTGCTGGCCCAGCGCATCGAGCGGGTGACCCAGCACCATGACCTGCGCCTGCACACGGTGGAGACCAGCGCGGAGGCGCTCGACGCGCTGCGCGCACCGCAGCGGCGCGGCATCGATCCGGCCCTGGCCTGGGTGATCGCGGATACGGACGGCCTGCGGCATGGCATCGGCGCGCTGCACAAGGCAGTGACCGAACCAGGCCGGCATCCGCAGGCGAAGCTGCTGTGGCTGTATGGCGATGAGGCGCCCGCACCCGAAGCGCTTGGTCCCGGACCGGCACTGTCGCGGTTGGCGGCCGAGAGCGAGCTGCACGCGCTGCTGCGCCCGGTGGTGGCGAGTGCGCGGCCGGCCGCATTGCTGGCTGAGGTGGCGTACGCAGGCTCCCCCACCGCGCTTCCCCAGTTCCCGTTGCGGTTGCTGCTGGTCGAGGACAACAGCGTCAACCTGCTGGTCGCACAGCGGCTGCTGCAGGTGCTCGGCTGCGAGGTGGAGACCGCCACGCAGGGCGAGCAGGCGCTGGAGGCGCTGCACGCCCGGCCGTTCGATGTGGTGCTGATGGATTGCCAGATGCCGGTGCTGGATGGCTACGCGGCCACCCGCCGCTGGCGCGCGCATGAGGCGGCACAGGGCATGGCGCGGCTGCCGATCGTCGCGATGACCGCCAATGCCATGGCCGGCGACCGCGAGCGCTGCCTGCAGGCCGGCATGGACGACTACCTCTCCAAACCGATCAACCGCGAAACGCTGCAGGCCGTGCTGGCGCGCTGGGGCCGTGCGATGGCCGACGACACGATGGCCGACGACACGGCCCGCGTGTCCCCAGCTCCGGCGCCGCAGGGCGCGGACGCATCCGCACCGCCTCCCGCACGCGACGCGTCACCCGCCCCGGTGCTCGACCAGGACGTGCTCGATGAACTGCTGGAGGTGATCGGTCCGGATACCGCGCGCATCATCGGCGTGTTCCTCGATGACACCCCACCCTTGATCCGGCAGCTGCAGGACGCCTCGGTCGCGGCGGACCTGGACCAGCTGCGTGCGTTGGCGCACAGCCTGAAATCGGCCAGTGCGAATGTGGGTGCGATGGCCTTGTCGGCCGCGGCCTGGCGGATCGAGCACGATGCCCGCGCCGGCACGCTGGAGCGCCCCGCCGTGGCGGTGGCGCTGTTGATCGCCGAGTTCGCGCGTGCACGGATCGCGCTGGCCGGCTATCACGCCCGCCTGCGCGCCCCGCTGCAGGGCTGACTCAGTCGTCGATCTTGGTCAGCAGGTAGTTCGGTTCGCCGATGCGCTCGATCAGGTCCAGCTGGGTTTCCAGCCAGTCGATGTGCTCTTCCTCGGACTCGAGGATTTTCACGAACAGCTGGCGGCTGACGTAATCCCCGATCGAATCGGCATAGGCCACGGCCTCGCGCAGCGTGACCACGCCATCGCGTTCCAGGCTGAGGTCGCACTGCAGGATCTCGGCCGGGTTCTCGCCGATGCGCAGCTTGCCCAGTGCCTGGAAATTCGGCAGGCCTTCGAGGAAGAGGATGCGGTCGGACAGGATGTCCGCATGCTTCATCTCTTCGATCGATTCCTTGTACTCGTGATCGGCGAGTTCCTTCAGGCCCCAGTTCTTCAGCATCTTGGCGTGCAGGAAGTACTGGTTGATCGCGGTCAGCTCGTTGTAGAGGACCTTGTTGAGGAATTCGATGACTTTGGCGTCGCCCTTCATGAGCGTGCTCCTGCTGCGTGGAATCGCGGGCACTGTAGCGCGTCGGGCGCAGGCATGAAGGAACGCGAATCGTGCTCAGTTGCGCCCCGCAGCCGGGCACCGGGCGTGAAGCGATCTCAGGCGGCTTGCAGGCCCAGGACGGGCAGCGGCAGATCGTGGGTGGCGCTGAATTTGGCGAGCAGGTCCGCCGCCATGTCCAGGCAGGACCCGCAGGTGGCGCCGCAACCCGTGCGCATCGTCAGCTCGGACACGCTCACGACACCGCTCTGTGCGGCTTCGCGGATCTGGTGGTCGGTCACCCCGTTGCAGATGCAGACGTACACGTGCGGACTCGGCAGGCAGGCCCGGATTGGCCTGCTGCTATTCCAATGGAAACGCGAATGGTTGTCAATTTCGAACCTGAATCATTCTCGATACGGTTCAGAGCCGCCGGAGATCGCTCAGACCGCGCCCGGCTCGCCCTTGGCCTTGCTGCGCGGCCAGTACCCGCCCCCCCGCTTGGGCGTGGTGCGTTTGCGGGGCCGGTCGTGACCGGCGGCGTTGCCCGGCATCCAGGCCTCCTGGGCGGACTTGGGCATCGATTCCACCCCCGTCCCGGCCACCCCCCGCGCCAGCGGCGCCAGATGGCGCAGGGCGCGCGCGTAGACGCCCCGCTTGAACATCACCACATGTTCCACCGGGTACCAGAAATCGACCCAGCGCCACTGGTCGAACTCGGGGCTGTCGGTATGGTCCAGGGTGACGTGGGATTCGTCTCCGGCCAGCCGGAGCAGGAACCACACCTGCTTCTGGCCGATGCAGACCTGCCGTTCATTGCGGCGGATGGCCCGTGCCGGCAGCCGATAGCGAAGCCAACCCGGCGTCGCCCCGAGCACTTCAACGTGCTCCGGCAACAACCCGGTTTCTTCCTGCAACTCGCGATACATGGCTTCGACAGGCGTCTCGTCGGTGTTCATGCCGCCCTGCGGGAACTGCCAGCCATCCCGGCGCACACGTCGTGCCCAGAAAACCTGCCCATCCTGCCGCATCAGCACAATACCGACGTTCGGTCGATAGCCGTCCGGATCGATCACGATGCGGACTCCTAGAAAAATCTACTGATCGGGACTGTGCCACGCCCGCTGCCCACTCACAAGCGCGGTGAAAAAGTGTTGACAGATTCCCAAGACATCTCCAGAATTACCGGCTCCCTGAGGCTATGTAGCTCAGCCGGTTAGAGCACAGCACTCATAATGCTGGGGTCGGTGGTTCGAGTCCACCCATAGCCACCAAGTCCGCTTGGTTTTTCAGGGAGAAAGTGCAATAATTGCACGCACATTTTGCCCCGTCGCCAAGCGGTAAGGCACCTGACTCTGACTCAGGCATTCGGTGGTTCGAATCCATCCGGGGCAGCCAAACAAACAGAAAAGGCCGATCGAAAGATCGGCCTTTTCTGTTTGTTTGGGCGTTTGTCCGGGCGCAAAGCGCCCGGACCCCACACCTTGCGCAGCAAGGTGTGGGCGCCAAACCTCCCCCTCCACACCCCCCCGCCTGCGGCGCGCGCCCTTGGACTCCAAGGGGGCTGTTTCAGCAGAAAGAGGGTGGACGGCCGACACCCTGCCCATGCCGGGCCACGAAAGCAGCCGACCAGCGGTCGGCACTATCGCCACCGCCGCCCCCATGAAACAGCGGCGAGCACAGCAGTGCCGCCGGAGGCGTCGCCCTCCCTCGCTGCATCCCTCCGACAACCAGATGATCTGCGCGGCGGACACCCACTCCCGGAAACGACAAAAGCCCGGCCGAAGCCGGGCTTTTGCGTACCTCCCAGCGGGATCCCGAAGGATCCCACGCCAGGCGCGATGGATCAGCGCTTGGAGAACTGGGTGGCGCGACGTGCCTTGTGCAGGCCGACCTTCTTACGCTCGACTTCACGGGCGTCACGGGTCATGAAGCCAGCCTTGCGCAGCTCGGACTTCAGGGTTTCGTCGTACTCGACCAGCGCGCGGGCGATGCCCAGACGGATCGCACCGGCCTGACCGGTGGTACCACCGCCAGCGGCGGTGACCATGATGTCGAAGCTTTCGGTGTTCTTGGTCAGCTCCAGCGGCTGACGCACGATCATGCGTGCAGTCTCACGGCCAAAGAACTCGTCCAGCGGACGGCCATTGACGGTGATGTTGCCGGCGCCCTTGCGCAGGAACACGCGGGCGGTGGAGGACTTGCGGCGGCCGGTGCCGTAGTTTTGCGTGATAGCCATGATTAGATATCCAGAACCTGAGGCTGCTGAGCGGCGTGCGGGTGCTCGGAACCCGAGTACACCTTGAGCTTGCGGTACATGGCGCGGCCCAGCGGGCCCTTCGGCAGCATGCCCTTGACGGCGGTCTCGATGACGCGCTCCGGGTGGCGCTCAAGCGCCTGGGCCAGAGTTTCGGTCTTCAGGTTGCCGATGTAGCCAGTGAAACGGTGATACAGCTTGTCCTGCAGCTTGTTGCCGGTGACGGCAATCTTTTCTGCATTGATGACAACCAGGTAATCACCGGTATCAACGTGAGGGGTGTAAACCGGCTTGTGCTTGCCGCGCAGACGGCGGGCCAGCTCGGTGGACAGACGGCCCAGCGTCTTGCCGGATGCGTCGACGAGATACCAGTCGCGCTGGACGGTCTCGGACTTTGCAGTGAACGTGCTCATGAAAGAACTCTAGTAGGTCGGGCTCATTGCGGCGCAGTACGGCCGGAACTCTGCCACGCGTTGTGAAGAGGCGGGATTGTACTGGTCATGCCCGCGACATGCAAGGTGACCGGATTCCGGCTTGGCACACCGGTCCGCGGGGGCGAGAATCGACCCTCCCCCGCCGCGACACCGCCTGCCATGACCGCGCTCCGCCAGATCACGCCGCTCGACCACCTGCTGACCGAAGCCCAGCGGGCCCTGGATACCGTGTTCGGCAACCCGCCGGCCAGCCGCCCCTACCCCGCCGAGACCACCCCGGACGTGCAGATGGCCGGCCCCGAGCGCCGCCACGCGGCCGGGCTGATGCGCATCAACCATGTCGGCGAGGTGTGCGCGCAGGGCCTGTACTTCGGCCAGGCCGCGGTCGCCCGTGAGCCGGAAACCCGCGCCCACCTGCTCGATGCCGCCCAGGAAGAGACCGACCACCTGGCCTGGTGCGCCCAGCGCCTGCGCGAACTGGACAGCCGCCCGAGCCTGTTCAACCCGATCTGGTATGCCGGCAGCTACACCATCGGCACCCTGGCCGGCCTGCGTGGCGACGGCTGGAACCTGGGCTTCGTGGTCGAGACCGAACGCCAGGTCGAAGCGCATCTGGATGAACACCTGGACACCCTGCCCCCGGCCGACCTGCGCAGCCGCGAGGTGATCAAGGTGATGAAGATCGACGAGGCCCGCCACGCGGACCACGCCGAGCATGCCGGCGCGCGGAAGCTGCCCGCACCGATCCCGTCGGTGATGGCGCTGGCCTCCAAGGTCATGAAGACCATCGCGTACCGGTTGTAACGGCGTATCAACCCACGGTCGATACCTGCCGGAACGCCGCGCGCGGCAGGGGTTGCGTGCCGGCTTGCCACCGGTAGCGCCCGACCATTGGTCGGGCAACGATCAGGCAGAGACCAGCTTCAGGCCGATCACGCCGGCCACGATCAGGCCGATGCAGGCCAACCGCGACGGCGAGGCGCTGTCGCCGAACAGGGCGATGCCGAGCAACGCCACGCCGAGCGCGCCGATGCCGGTCCAGATCGCATAGGCAGTGCCGACCGGGATGGATTTCATCGCCTGGCTCATCAGGTACAGGCTGACCAGCGCGGCGGCGACGGTGGCCAGGGTGGGAAGCGGCTTGCTGAAGCCTTCGGAGTACTTCATTCCGATGGCGAAGCCGATCTCGAACAGGCCGGCGAGGAGAAGATAGATCCAGGGCATGGGGGGATTCCTTGGGTTAACAAAAGCAAAACGGCCCGGTGTCTTCACACCGGACCGTCGTCGGTAGCTGCCGTGAAACCGGGTTTTGCGCAAACACCGGTTCCACAGGGCGGGCCGTCCCGCCTGGACGAGGCCGCCCGGGCAGCGCCCGGGACGACATCGCAACGTGCCTTACTCGGCCAGATTGCGCCCATGGAACAGCTCTTCGATCTCACGACGCAGCAGCGCCTCGATCTTCATGCGTTCCTTGAACGACAGGTTCTTGGCCTTCTCTTCGAACAGGTACTGATCCAGGTCGAAGTCCTTCAGGTGCATCTTCGTGTGGAAGATGTTTTCCTGGTAGACATTGACGTCGAACATCTCGTAACGCGACTTGATGTTCTTGGCCAGGAAGTTCTGGATCGAGTTGATCTTGTGGTCGATGTAGTGCTTCTTGCCCTTCACGTCGCGGGTGAAGCCACGCACGCGGTAATCCATGATCACGATGTCCGATTCCAGACTCTCGATCAGGTAGTTCAGCGCTTTCAGCGGGGAAATCACGCCACAGGTAGCCACATCGATGTCCGCGCGGAACGTGGCGATGCCCTCCTGCGGATGGGTCTCCGGGTACGTATGGACCGTGATGTGGCTCTTGTCCATGTGCGCGACCACGGCGTCGGAGATCAGCTCCTTGCCAGCCTGCTTCTTGTCGATCACCGGCTCTTCCGAGATCAGGATCGTCACCGAGGCACCCTGGGGGTCGTAGTCCTGGCGGGCCACGTTCAGGATGTTCGCGCCGATGATCTCGGCAACGTCGGTCAGGATCTGAGTCAGCCTATCGGCGTTGTACTCTTCATCAATATATTCGATGTAACGCTGACGCTCCTCTTCGGTGCGGGCGTAACAGACGTCATAGATGTTGAAGCTCAGCGCCTTGGTGAGGTTGTTGAAACCTTGCAACCTCAGGCGAGGCAACGGCTTGACCACGGCGGTCGATCCTGTGTGTGGTGGGAAAGAAGCAAGTATGGGGCAAAGTGATCGGTGGCGAAACTTGCATTGAAAGGAATACCTGTGCTCGGTTTGCCCTTAACAATTCGGATCGTTAAGCTCGCGGCACATAGCCGTGAATTCTTCATGAGCAATCGGAGCGCCTCAACGTGTCAACTGTGCGCCTTGCCACAAGTCCATTGGCCCTGGATATCGCAACAATCGATCGCTTCCTGGCCCACAGCCACCGCCGCCGTTATCCCGCCCGCACGGACGTGTTCCGTCCAGGCGATCCCGCCGGCACCCTCTACTACGTGATCAGTGGCTCAGTCTCAATAATGGCTGAGGAAGATGACGATCGTGAGCTGGTGCTGGGCTACTTCGGCTCGGGCGAGTTCGTCGGCGAGATGGGGCTGTTCGTCGAATCGGACCGCCGCGAGGTGATCCTGCGCACCCGTACCCCCTGCGAGCTGGCCGAGATCAGCTACGAGCGCCTGCACCAGCTGTTCCTGGGGCCGCTTTCGGCCGATGCCCCGCGCCTGCTCTATTCGATCGGCCAGCAGCTGTCCAAGCGCCTGCTCGATACCAGCAGGAAAGCCAGCCGCCTGGCCTTCCTGGATGTCACCGACCGCATCGTGCGCACCCTGCATGACCTGTCGCGCGAGCCGGAGGCGATGAGCCACCCGCAGGGAACCCAGCTGCGCGTCTCGCGTCAGGAACTGGCCCGGCTGGTCGGCTGCTCGCGTGAAATGGCCGGCCGCGTGCTGAAGAAGCTGCAGACCGACGGGCAGCTGCATGCCCGCGGCAAGACCGTCGTGCTGTACGGCACCCGCTGATCGGTCCCTGGTAGTGCCGGCCGCTGGCCGGCAACCCCGCAGATCCAGATCAAGCCCACCCCCACCGGGATGTCGAGGTGGCCGGCCAGCGGCCGGCACTACCTGCCCATTTGCCGCTAGGCTGTTGCGATGGAACTGGGCAGCGAATTCTATTGGTTCATCCTGATCGGCCTCGGCGCGCAGCTGGTCGACGGCGCGCTGGGCATGGCCTTCGGGCTGGTGTCCTCCTCGATCCTGCTCAGCATGGGCCTGCCGCCGGCGGCGGTCAGCGCCAGCATCCATACCGCTGAAGTCTTCACCACCGGGGCCTCCGGGGTCTCGCATCTGGTCGCCGGCAACGTGGACCGCCGGCTGTTCCTGCGCCTGGCCCTGCCCGGTGCGGTCGGCGGCGTGGTCGGTGCCTACGTGCTGACCCAGTTGCCCGGTGACGTGATCCGCCCCTTCATCTATATGTATCTCCTGGTGCTGGCGATCTTCATCCTGCTGCGCGCGGCCGGACGGATGCTGCCCGCCCAGGAAGTGAAGCGCGTCCCGCTGCTGGGATTCGTGGCCGGCCTGCTGGATGCCAGTGGCGGCGGCGGCTGGGGTCCGGTGGCGACCTCCACCCTGCTCGCCCGCGGCGGGCAGGCGCGCACCACCATCGGCACGGTCAATGCGGCCGAGTTCGTGGTGACGCTGGCGGTATCGATCACCTTCCTGCTGACCATGGGCGTGCAGTACCTGAACATCGTGGCCGGCCTGATGATCGGCGGCATGATGGCCGCGCCGGTGGCCGCGATCCTGGTCAAGAAGGTCAAGGAACGCTGGGTGCTGGTCGCCGTCGGCGTGCTGGTGCTCGGCATCAGCCTGTTCCAGATCGGCCATGCGGTCGTGCAGTGGCGCGCAGGCTGAGCCGGACGCGACACCTTTTCAGCCCTTCCCGGGTGTTTTCAGCGCCGGATCAGACCGGGTCGCCGGCCCGGTCGACACAGCCCCAGTTGAGCACCGGGGTACCCGGCGGCAGCACCTGGCGGAAATACGCCACGCGCGAGGCCTTCGGATTGACCACGACCGGTGCGGCAGCGGCCAGCAGCAACGGGAGGTCGGCGCTGCTGTCGGAGTAGGCGACATCGATCTCGCCATAGCCGCGCTCGCGCAGCATCCGCATCTTTTCTTCGTTGTGGCAGTGACGGGTGGCGATGACCGCGCCCAGCAACGGGCCGACCTCGCTGCCGATCACCGGCACGCCCTGGTGGGCGACAAAGGCCAGGATCGCGCGGGCCAGCTCCGGCGGGGCGCCGGTGGCGACCACGACGCGGTCGCCGGCGGCACGATGCCGGGCAAACACCTCCAGCGCGACCGGCAGCAGCCGGCGGCGGATGTCGGCCTCGTGCTTGAGCACGTAGCGGTCGATGACCTTGTTGAACTCGCGCGCCCGGTGCAGGCCGAACGTGGCGATCCAGACGTAGCCGGAGATGCCGCGGCGGCGGGTCGGCAGGAACGCCACCAGCGGGCCCAGCAGCGGCGTGGCGACCAGGGCGGCCAGCAGCCGCAGCGGGTTGCGCTTGATCAGCCAGGCAAACAGATGGCTGCCGGAATCGCCGTCGTACAGGGTGTGATCGAAGTCGAAGACGACCAGCGGGGCGTCGTCGCGCGGCGTTGGGTAGATCGCTGTCATGCGCTGAAGAATAGCTGACGCAGGCCCTCGCCGGGCTCTTCCACGCGCATGAAGGCCTCGCCGACCAGGAAGGCGTTGACCCCGGCCTCGCGCATCACGGTGACATCGGCCGGGCCGAGGATGCCGCTTTCGGTGACCAGCAGGCGGTCGCGCGGCACGGCCTGGCGCATGTCCAGCGTGGTCTGCAGCGATACCTCGAAGGTGCGCAGGTTGCGGTTGTTGATGCCGATCAGCGGCACCGGCACCTGGATGGCGCGCTCGAGCTCGTCGATGTCGTGCACTTCCACCAGCACGTCCATGCCCAGCTGCATGGCCAGGTCGGACAGCTCGGCCAGCTGGCGATCGTCCAGTGCGGCCACGATCAGCAGGATGCAGTCGGCGCCGAGCACGCGTGCTTCGTACACCTGGTAGGCATCGATCACGAAGTCCTTGCGCAGCACCGGCAGCGTGCAGGCTTCACGGGCCTGCTGCAGGTAGGCGTCGCTGCCCTGGAAGAAATCCACGTCGGTCAGCACCGACAGGCAGCTGGCGCCGCCGAATTCGTAACTCACCGCGATGTCGGCCGGATGGAAGTCCGGACGGATCACGCCCTTGGACGGGCTGGCCTTCTTGATCTCGGCGATCACGGCCGGGTTGTCGGCGGCGATCGAGGCACGCAGCGCATCGGCGAAGCCACGCACCGGCGGGGCCTGCTCCACGCGCGCGATCAGCGCCTCCAGCGGCACCTGGGCACGGCGTGCGGCGACTTCTTCGGCCTTGCGGGCCAGGATGGTATCGAGGATGTCGCTCATGTCATTGGGGTCCTGGAGACCGGCCATTATCGGCCAGCCCCGCTGAATTCAAAAAACGCGGGCTCAGACGGCCCCGCGGATACGGCGGGTGGCGGCTACGTACTGCTCCATCCGCGAACGCGCACTGCCATCGGCCAGCACCGCACGCGCGCGGGCCAGGCCATCGGCGATGCTGTCGGCGACACCGGCCACGTACAGCGCCGCGCCGGCATTGAGCGCCACGATGTCCAGCGCGGGGCCGGGCTGGTTGTCGAGCACGCCACGCAGCATCGCGATGGATTCTTCCGGACCGTCCACCTTGAGGTTGCGGCTGGCCGACATCGCGATGCCGAAGTCTTCCGGATGGATCTCGTACTCGCGCACCTTGCCGTCGCGCAGCTCGCCGACCAGGGTACCGGCGCCGAGCGAAATCTCGTCCATGTTGTCGCGCCCCCACACCACCAGCGCACGCTCGGCGCCGAGTTCGCGCAGCACGCGCGCCTGGATGCCGACCAGATCCGAGTGGAACACGCCCATCAGCACATTGGTCGCACCCACCGGATTGGTCAGCGGGCCAAGGATGTTGAAGATCGTGCGCACCCCCATCTCGCGGCGCACCGGCGCGACGACCTTCATCGCCGGATGGTGCATCGGCGCGAACATGAAGCCGATGCCGGTTTCGGTGATCGCGCGTGCGACCTCGTCCGGCCGCAGATCGATGACCGCGCCCAGCGCCTCGACCGCATCGGCGCTGCCGGACTTGGAGGAGACACTGCGGTTGCCATGCTTGGCCACCTTGGCGCCGGCCGCGGAGACCACGAACATCGCGCAGGTGGAGATGTTGAAGGTGTGCGAACCATCCCCCCCGGTGCCGACGATATCCACCAGATGCGTCTTGTCCTCCACCGGCACCGCGAGGGCGAGCTCGCGCATCACGGTGGCGGCACCGGCGATTTCGCCGATGGTTTCCTTCTTGACCCGCAGGCCGGTCAGGATCGCGGCGGTCATCACCGGCGACACTTCACCGCGCATGATCTGCCGCATCAGGTCGACCATTTCGTCAAAGAAGATTTCGCGGTGCTCGATGGTGCGCTGCAGGGCTTCCTGGGGGGAGAAGGTCATGCGGGGTCCTTTGTGATGCAGGTGCGGCGCGCTCAGCGCTGCAGGAAGTTCTTCAGCAGGGCGTGGCCATGCTCGGTGAGGATCGACTCGGGATGGAACTGCACGCCCTCGACCGGATGTTCGCGATGGCGCAGGCCCATGATCTCTTCGATCGAGCCGTCCTCGTTCTCGGTCCAGGCGGTCATTTCCAGGCACGCCGGCAACGTGGTCTTGTCGACCACCAGCGAGTGGTAGCGCGTGGCCTGGTAGCGGTCCGGCAGGCCGGCGAACACGCCCTTGCCCTCATGGCGGATCGGCGAGGTCTTGCCGTGCATGATGGTGGTGGCGCGGATCACATCACCGCCGTACACCTGGCCGATGCTCTGGTGACCCAGGCACACGCCCAGGATCGGCGTGGTCGGGCCGAGCCGACGGATCAGCTCCAGCGACACGCCCGCTTCGTTCGGCGTGCACGGGCCGGGCGAGATCACGATGCGCTCGGGGGCGAGCGCGGCGATCTCATCGACGCTCAACGCGTCATTGCGCACCACCTTGACCTCGGCGCCCAGCGTCTGCAGGTACTGCACGAGGTTGTAGGTGAAGCTGTCGTAGTTGTCGAGCATCAACAACATGGTCAGGATCCGTCTTTTAAGGGGAAGTGGCGTGCACGGCAACGTGCACGGGTCAGGCAGTGCGGCTGCGTGCCGTTACAGCCCCTTGGCCGCCTGCGCGACCGCGCGGAACAGCGCGCGGCCCTTGTTCATCGTCTCGTCCCATTCCTTACCGGGATCGGAGTCGTAGACGATGCCGGCGCCGGCCTGCACGTGCAGGCGGCCGTCCTTGATCACCGCGGTGCGGATCGCGATCGCGGTGTCGGCGTCGCCGTGCCAGCCGATGTAACCGATGCTGCCGGCGTAGACGTTGCGCTTGATCGGCTCCAGCTCCCGGATCACTTCCAGCGCGCGGATCTTCGGTGCGCCGCTGACGGTGCCGGCCGGGAAGGTCGCGCGCAGCACGTCGGCATAGCTCAGGCCGGGCTGCAGCTGCCCGGTGACTTCGCTGACGATGTGCATGACGTGGCTGTAGCGTTCGATCACGAACTGCTCGCCCACTTCCACCGTGCCCGCCTTGGACACACGGCCCGCATCGTTGCGGCCGAGATCGATCAGCATCAGGTGCTCGGCGCGTTCCTTGGGATCGGCCAGCAGTTCGGCTTCCAGTGCGTTGTCTTCTTCCACCGTGGCGCCGCGTGGGCGGGTGCCGGCGATCGGGCGTACGGTGACTTCCCCGTCCTGCAGGCGCACCAGGATTTCCGGCGAGGAGCCGACCACCTGCACGTCGCCGGTATCGAGGAAATACATGTACGGCGAGGGATTGAGCGCGCGCAGCGCGCGGTACACGTCCACCGGGCGCGCCTTGAACGGCACGCTCAGGCGCTGGCTCAGCACCACCTGGAAAATGTCGCCGGCGCGGATGTATTCCTTGGATCTGTCGACCGCGGCGATGAAGCCTTCGCGGGTGAAGCCGGAGACGAAATCGTTCTCGTCCAGCACATCGCGGGTGATCGGCGCGGGGTAGCCGGCGCCGGGGGCGCGCAGCTTGGCGACCAGCGCATCCAGCTTGGCCTGGGCGTCCTCCCATGCCCCGGGCTGACCCGGGTCGGCATGCACGATCAGGTAGAGGCGGCCCTTGAGGTTGTCGAACACCGCCAGTTCTTCGGAGTGCAGCAGCAGGATGTCCGGCGTGCCCAGCTCATCGCGGCCACGCGGCGGTGCCAGGCGCGGTTCGATATAGCCGATGCACTCGAAACCGAACCAGCCGACCAGGCCACCGGTGAAGCCCGGCAGACCGGCCAGCTTCGGCACCGAGTGGGCGCTGCGCAGCGCCTCGACCTCGGTGAACGGGTCGGCGACCTCGCGGGTTTCCACCACGGTGCCGGACTCGCTGATGGTCAGGGTATGGCCGTGGAAGGCATATACCCGGCGTGCCGGCAGGCCGATGATGGAATAGCGCCCGAAGCGTTCGCCGCCCTCGACCGATTCAAACAGATAGGTATGCGGGCCGTCGGCGAGCTTCAGATAGACCGAAAGCGGCGTGTCCAGGTCGGACAGCACTTCACGGACGACGGGGATGCGGGTGTGGCCTTCAGCGGCCTGCTGCTGGAACTGCTCGAGCGTGATCAAGACGACTTTCCTTCCGGGAAACGGCGGTGGCGGGACGGACGACGGCAACAGGCCACCATCGCCACCAACGGCGAGCGGAAGAAAGGGTATGCGGGGTCGTCAGAATGGACACCCGGCGACTGTACCGCATTGACGGCACCGGATGGAACCCGGCGCCGCCCGGCGCATCAGCCCCGTGACAGCAGCGGGCTGTCCAGCGCCACATGCAGGTTGACCCGCCCGGGCACGCAGTCGATGCGGAAATGCCGGGCCTGGACCGGCTCGCCGTCCAGGTTGAGCGTCAGCGGCAGCTCGGCGTCGATCTCCACCCACGGCGCCTGGACGCGCTCGGCCACCTGCTCCAGCGCGCCGCGCTTGCCGCCCTTGACCAGCGCGGCAAAGGTGGACGCGACCTCCCCGCTCAGCTCGGGGATCACCGTGATATCGAGCACACCGTCATCGATCAGGGCCTCCGGACACAGCACCTGCCCGCCGCCGGCCTGGCGGCCATTGCCCACGCCGAGGGCGATGAAGCCGCCGGCCCATGCGAACCCCGGCGCCCGGACCCGCGCCTGGATCGGATCGATCCGCCCCAGCCGCGATATTCCGGTGACCAGATAGGCCAACCCGCCGAGCACCTTCTTCAGGCCCTCGTCGGTCTCCACCGTCACCTCGGTGCCGAAGCCGCCACTGGCCACGTTGGCGCACCACCACACCTTGCCATCGGCATCGATGCGCAGCAGATCGACCGGGCGCGCCGGCGCATGCATGATCATCTCCAGCGCCGCCAGCGGTGCATCGGGAATCTCGGCCGCCGTGGCGAAATCATTCGCCGTGCCCAGCGGCAGCAGCCCCAGCGACGGCAGCGCATCGGCGGCCTCTTCCCGGTGCGCCAGCGTCTCGGCCACCTCGCTGAGGGTGCCATCACCGCCGGCCGCGATGATCGTATCGACCCCGTGCGCGATCGCCTCGGCCACGTAGCGCTCGGCATCGCCCGATTCCCAGGTCACCCGCACCTCCAGCTGCACCCCACGCTCGCGCATCGCCGCCACCGCCTCGCGCACATCCTCATTGCCGGTGGCCTTTCCGTTGAGGATCAATCGCCAATGGGGACGGCTCATGCGGTACTTCCAGGGAGTGGGGAAGCGAAGGCTAGCAGCGGACGGCGTGGCCGCCGGTGAACGTCATCAAAGCGTCACCGTTCCCCCGGAGAATGGAAGGCCATAGCAGGGAAGATGGATGGAGGCAGGATCAGCCTCCCGCAGTTCCCAGGGCCGTACCAGCAATGGTGCGGTCTTTTTTTTTGAAGACAGCTCAGCCTGCGGCAAACACCCGCAGCGCCTCGCCTTCCATCCGGTACACCGTCCACTCGCTCTGCGGCTTCGCACCCGCGGCTTCGTAGAACTGGATCGCCGGTTCGTTCCAATCCAGCACCGACCACTCGAAACGGCCGCAGTTCCCGGCCACCGCGATCCGCGCGATGTGCTGCAGCAGCGCCTTGCCCGCACCGCTGCCGCGATGCTCCGGACTCACGTACAGATCTTCCAGGTAGATCCCGTTGCGGCCCAGCCACGTCGAGTAGTTGTAGAAGTACACCGCATATCCGATCGCCACGCCGGCAGACTCGCAGATCAGCGCGTGCGCCTTCGCCTCCGGCCCGAACAGGCTCGCGCGGATGCCCGCTTCGTCGGTCTGCACCGACGACTCGGCCTTCTCGTAGATCGCCAGCTCGCGGATGAAACGCAGGATCAGCGCCGCATCGTCAGCGGTGGCCACGCGGATTGTCACGGCAGCCACCGGTCCCATGGCTCAGCCCCGCGCCGCGGCGACGTTGCCGCGCATCTGCGCGATGATGTCCTGGTAGCTCGTCTTCGCATTGAAGATCGCCGAGCCGGCCACGAACGCATCCGCACCGGCCGCCGCGATCGCACCGATGTTGTCGGCCTTTACGCCACCGTCGATCTCCAGGCGGATGTCCTTGCCGCTGGCATCGATCTTCCTGCGGATCGCGCGCACCTTGTCCAGCGCCGACGGAATGAACGCCTGGCCGCCGAAGCCCGGATTGACCGACATCACCAGCACCAGGTCCAGGTCATCGAGCACCCAGTCCAGGATGTCCACCGGCGTGGCCGGATTGAGCACCACGCCCGGCTTGCAGCCCAGCGAACGGATCAGCTGGATCGTGCGGTGCACGTGGCGGCTCGCCTCCGGATGGAAGCTGATGTAGGTCGCGCCGGCCTCGGCGAAATCCGGGATGATCCGGTCCACCGGCTCCACCATCAGGTGCACATCGATCGGCGCGGTCACGCCGTGCTTGCGCAGCGCCTGGCAGACCAGCGGGCCGATCGTCAGGTTCGGCACGTAGTGGTTGTCCATCACATCGAAATGCACCCAGTCGGCGCCGGCCGCGAGCACGTTGTCCACTTCCTCGCCCAGGCGGGCGAAATCGGCGGACAGGATGGAGGGAGCAATGATGCAGTTGGACATGGCCGGGGCCTTCAGGAGATTGAAAGGGGGCGCCGCGCGGAATCAGCGCTTGCGCAGGGTCTTGATGCGGTCGTAGGCGGCATTGAGCTGGCGCGACTTGCGCTCGGCCTGCTGGCGCAGCTCCGGCGCCGCGCCGACCACCTTGTCCGGGTGGTACTGGGACATCAGCCGGCGGTAGGCCAGATCGATCTCGGCATCGGTCGCCTCGGAGGTCAGCCCCAGCTCGCGGTACGGGTTTTCCCTGTTCAGACGGAACCAGTCGGCATCGAAGGCATGCCCCAGCAGCAGCCCGAACGCGGCCCCGAACAGCGGATTGGGCCTGAACAACAGGGCGCCAGCGATGAATCCGAGCAGTTTTCCGTACCAGCGCATGGTGGTCTGGGCAGCCGAGGCGATAAAGGATGCTCATTTTACGTCACAGCGGGCCCAACCCGCTTTACACTAGGCCGCCCGCTGTCTGTGCGGGCCCTCCGGGTCCCCTGGACAGCTGTCATGACGAAGCCTCAGGAGTGCCCGTGCCGACCACGTTGTTGCAATCCGATCTCCCCGGCCTGCCCTTGCGCCATCGCGGCAAGGTGCGTGATGTTTTCGACATTCCGCGCGACCGGCTCCCCGCCGGCACTCCGCCGGGGGACTACCTGCTGATGGTCGCGACCGACCGTCTGTCAGCCTTCGACGTGGTGCTCCCCGATCCGATTCCCGGCAAGGGCGAAATGCTCTGCCAGGTCTCGAACTTCTGGTTCGCCAAGACCGCGCACCTGATGCCCAACCACCTGACCGGCATCGATGTCGCCAGCGTGCTGCCCGAGGGCGTGGATCCGGCCCTGTACGCCAAGCGCGCCGTGGTGACCCGCAAGCTGAAGCCGGTCCCGGTCGAGGCGATCGCCCGCGGCTACCTGATCGGCAGCGGCTGGAAGGACTACCAGCGCACCGGCAAGATCAGCGGCATCGAGCTGCCCGATGGCCTGCGCCAGGCCGAACAGCTGCCCGAACCGATCTTCACCCCCTCGACCAAGGCCGCCGTCGGCGACCATGACGAGAACATCGATTTCGATGCGATGGTGAAGGCGGTCGGTGCGGACCTGGCCGAGCGCGTGCGCGACGCCACCCTGCGCATCTACGCCTTCGCGGCCGAGTACGCCCGCGAGCGCGGCATCCTCCTGGCCGACACCAAGTTCGAGTTCGGCACCGATGCCGACGGGCGTCTGTACATCATGGACGAGATGCTGACGCCGGATTCCTCGCGCTACTGGCCGGCCGACGAGTACGAGGTGGGCACCAGCCCGCCGAGCTACGACAAGCAGTTCGTCCGCGATTACCTGGAGACGCTGGACTGGGGCAAGACCGCGCCCGGCCCGAGCATCCCCGCCGAGATCATCGAGCGCACCCGCGCCAAGTACGCCGAAGCGCTGCAGCGCCTGGCCGGCATCTCGGTCGACTGATCCCTGCGCCCCCGGCCGACGTGGCTGGGGGCGTTGCCAGGGGTAGCGCCGGCCGCTGGCCGGCAACCTCACGAACTCGGCTATGCTGAGGTGCCGGCCAGCGGCCGGCACTACCGTTGTCCGAGGAAGCGACGCAGTATGCAGACCGCCACCCAGCTCGCACGCCCGATCGACCGCTACTTCGCGAGCTATTCCGACGATCACCGCAATGCGCTGAACCAGCGCATCCACGTCGTGGCCGTTCCGGCGATCCTGTGGTCGGTGATCGCCCTGCTGTGGTGCCTCCCGCCGCTGATCACCTGGTTCCAGAACGGGATCTGGGCCGGCCTGGCGATGTTCGCCGCCTGGTGTTTCTACAACCGCCTCTCGCGCACGCTGGGCTACGGCATGCTGGCGATCTTCTTCGTCAGCGGCTGCGTGTGCCGCCTGCTGGAAGCCGAGATCGGGCTGGTGAACCTGTTCTGGCTGGCCCTGGGGGTGTTTGCCGTCGCCTGGGTCGCACAGTTCATCGGGCACAAGCACGAAGGCCGCAAGCCGAGCTTCCTGACCGATCTGGTCTATCTGCTGATCGGCCCGCTGTGGGTCCTGGCCAAGGTCTACCGCCGGATGGGTTGGCACTACTGACCTGTTTTTCCTGAACGAGCCGGCGCGCTCACCGACACTCCACGCCGGACCGTCCAGCATCGTCCGCAGTGGCCTTTCGAGCGTCGGCCACCGTTCATCTTCGTGCACACCCCGACCGTCCCGCAGCCCCTGCGACGACTGGTTCCGGACCCGTTTCGATGGCCTCCGGGCGGCCACAATCGGCAAAGTCGAGGGCGGGCCTCCATACGGCCTTCGACGGACCCGAATGGGGCCACGCGCCGCCCCGAAAAAATGAATCAGTGCACGTTAGATGCAATTGAGGGCGTATTCGGGTGTATCGGCAGCAATTGCCTGCCTGTTAGACTGAACGACCTGCTCGTGAATCCCGCATTCCCTGCATGAATCCTAGTCTGCTCCTGCTGCTCGCCCTGCCCTTCCTGATGGCAGTGGCCGTCGCTTCATTCCGCCGCACCTCCCGCTCCACGGCCGCCTGGGTAGCCGCGGCCGCTCCGCTGGGAGGACTGGCGCTGTTGGCGACGATGACCCCGGCGATCATGGACGGCGGGATCGTCCGCAGCTACGGAGAGTGGATTCCGCAGATCGGGCTGGCCTTCTCGCTGAGGCTGGACGGCCTGGCCTGGATGTTCGCCGGGATGGTGCTCGCGATCGGCGCGCTGGTGGTGATGTACGCCCACTACTACCTGAGTGCCCGCGACAGCGCCCATCGCTTCTACTGTTACCTGCTGCTGTTCATGGGCGCCATGCTCGGCATGGTGCTCTCGGGCAACCTGCTGCTGCTGATGGTGTTCTGGGAAATGACCAGCATCAGCTCGTTCCTGCTGATCGGCTTCTGGTCGCACCGCCAGGACGCCCGCGAGGGCGCCCGGATGGCCCTGGTGGTCACCGGCGGCGGCGGCCTGGCCCTGCTCGGCGGCGTGCTGCTGATCGGCCGCATCGTCGGCAGCTTCGAGCTGGACGCGGTGCTCGCCGCCGGCGATCTGATCCGCGCCAGTGCGCTGTACCCGTATGCGCTGTTCCTGGTCCTGGCCGGCATCTTCACCAAGAGCGCCCAGTTCCCGTTCCACTTCTGGCTGCCGCACGCGATGGCCGCGCCGACACCGGTCTCGGCCTACCTGCACTCGGCGACGATGGTCAAAGCCGGCGTGTTCCTGCTGGCGCGGTTGCATCCGGCGCTGGCCGGCACCGATCTGTTCTTCTATACGGTCAGCGGCATCGGTGCGATCACCCTGCTGATCGGCGCCTGGAACGCGATCTTCCAGCATGACCTCAAAGGCCTGCTGGCCTATTCGACGATCTCCCACCTGGGCCTGATCACCATGCTGTTCGGCCTGTCCACGCCGATGGCGGTGGTGGCCGGCGTGTTCCACATCCTCAACCACGCCACCTTCAAGGCCTCGCTGTTCATGGCCGCGGGCATCATCGACCACGAGACCGGCACCCGTGACATGCGCAAGCTGGGCGGTCTGCGGCGATTGATGCCGATCACCAGCGCGCTGGCGATCATCGCCTCGCTGGCGATGGCCGGCATCCCGCTGCTCAACGGCTTCCTGTCCAAGGAAATGCTGTTTGCCGAGGCGCTGACCGCGGGCGGCCCGGAAACCATGCGCGTGGTGATGTCGATCGCCGCGCTGCTGGCCGGCGTGTTCGGCGTGGCCTACAGCCTGCGCTTCGTGCACGACACCTTCTTCGGCAAGGGCCCGCACGACCTGGACCGGGTGCCGCACGAGCCGCCGCGCTTCATGAAGGTGCCGGTGGAGATTCTGGTGGTGATCTGCGTGGCCGTCGGCGTCGCCCCGGCGATCACCATCGCGCCGGTGCTGCACGCCGCCGCGTCGTCGATCCTGGGCCCGGCGATGCCGGCCTACAGTCTCTCGGTCTGGCATGGCTTCAACATGCCGCTGGCGATGAGCGCTGCCGGTGTGATCGGCGGCATCGTGCTGTACTTCGGCCTGCGCCGCCTGATCAACCTGCATGCGGTGGTCAGCCGCAGCATCGGCCGCAACATTTTCCACAAGCAGCTCGACCTGGTGTTCGGCTTCGCCCATCGGCTCACCCAGGGCCTGGCCAACGGTAGCCTGCAACGCATGCTGATGGCGCTGGTGGTGGTGGCGATCATCGTCGCCGCCGCGCCGTTCGTGGCCAACCCGGCCTCGCCCAACTGGCCCTCGCCGCAGCCGATCCCGCTGCTGGGCTGGGCCCTGTGGCTGGTGATGATGGCCTGCGCGCTGGGCGCGCTGTTCGTCTACCGGCAGCGCCTGCTGGCGGTGCTGGTGGTCGGCGGCGTCGGCCTGATGGTCTCGCTGACCTTCGTATTCCTGTCCGCGCCCGACCTGGCGCTGACCCAGCTGCTGGTGGAAATGGTCACCCTGGTGCTGATGCTGCTGGGCATGAACTACCTGCCGATCCAGTCGCCGCCGGAGAAGTCGGTCTGGCGCAAACGGCGCGATGCGGTGATCGCGATCGTCGCCGGTGGCGGCCTGGCCGCGATGGCCTACACCGCCATGACGTTGCCGCCGAATACCATGGCCGGCGAGCTGCTCGCACGTGCGCTGCCGGAAGCCTATGGGCAGAACGTGGTCAACGTGATCCTGGTCGACTTCCGTGGCTTCGATACCTTCGGTGAGATCACCGTGTTCGGCATCGCCGCGCTGGTGGTGCACGCCATGCTGCGCCGCTCGCGGATGGCGCCGGAACAGATCATGCCGGGCCCGCCGATCAAGCTGCCGGTGCCGGCCGATCTGGCCCAGATCATGTTCCCGCTCACCCTGACCGTTTCCATCTTCCTGTTCCTGCGCGGCCACAACGCGCCCGGCGGCGGCTTCATCGCCGGCCTGGTGCTGGCGGTGCCGCTGCTGATCCAGTACGTCATCCAGGGCACCACCTCGGTGGAATCGCGCTTCGGCTTCGATTACATCCGCTGCATCGGTGCCGGCCTGCTGATCGCCATCCTCAGTGGCTGCGCCTCGATGCTGTTCGGCGTGCCGTTCCTGACCAGCGGTCATCTGGACCTGCACCTGCCGCTGATCGGCGAGGTACCGCTGGCCAGTGCGATCGGCTTCGATACCGGCGTGTACCTGGTGGTGTTCGGCGGCGTGATGCTGATGCTCTCGATGATGGGCACGATCAAGCCCTCGCGCACCCGCAACGCCCGCAAAGGCGAGATCGATCCCACCCGCCGTTCGGCAAAAACCGGGGAGATGCACTGATGGAACTGGCCCTGGCAAGCGCCATCGGCGTACTGAGCGCGATCGGCATCTACCTGCTGCTGCGCGCGCGCAGCTTCGATGTGATCCTCGGCATGACCTTCCTGTCGTATGCGACCAACCTGCTGATCTTTGCCGGCGGCCGCCTGGTCCAGGGCAAGGCGCCGGTGCTGCGTGAGGGCATCGACAGCGATCTGGGCAACTACACCGATCCGCTGCCGCAGGCGCTGGTGCTGACCGCCATCGTGATCGCGTTCGCGATGACCGCGGTCAGCATCGTGCTGGCGATGCGCAGCCGCAGCGACAACCACAGCGACCACGTGGACGCGCACGAAGAAGAAGAACTCCCCGCCGATACCGCGCCGGGCCGGGAGGGTGGCGCATGAACCATGCGGTGATCCTGCCCATCCTGATTCCCTTGTTCGGCGCGGCCTGCTCGCTGTTCGTCGAGCACCGCCGCTATGGGCCGAAGGTGCAGCGCACGGTGGCGTGGACCACGCTGACCGCGCTCGCCGCCGCTGTCGCGCTGCTGTTCGCGCAGACCGCCGACGGCAGCATCGCGGTGTACCTGCTGGGTGACTGGCCCTCGCGCCTGGGCATCGCCCTGGTGGCCGACCGCCTCTCGGCCTGGATGCTGGTGACCACGCTGCTGCTGGCCATCCCCTGCCTGCTGCATGCCTGCTCGGGCTGGGACCGGCGCGCGCCGCACTTCCATGCGTTGTTCCAGTTCCAGCTGGTCGGCCTCAACGGCGCGTTCCTGACCGGCGACATCTTCAACCTGTTCGTGTTCTTCGAGGTGATGCTGATCGCCTCCTACGGCCTGCTGCTCAGCGGCGGACGCGGCCTGCGCATGCGCATCGGCCTGCACTACGTGGTGTTCAACGTCACCGCCTCGACCCTGTTCCTGATCGCGCTCGGCCTGCTGTATGCCTCGCTGGGCTCGCTCAACATGGCCGAACTGTCCCAGCGCATCGCCGAGGTCCCGGCGTCGCACCTGACCCTGGTCAAGGCGACCATGGGGCTGTTGCTGCTGGTGTTCTGCAGCAAGGCCGCGCTGATGCCGCTGTACCTGTGGCTGCCCGAAGCCTATGCACGTGCACCGGCCGCGGTGGCCGCGTTGTTCGCGATCATGACCAAGGTCGGCCTGTACGCGGTGCTGCGGGTCAGCGCGCTGTGGTTCGGCGAAGGCGCGGGCCCGATGGCCGGCTACGGCAGCCAGTGGCTGCTCTGGGCCGGCGTGGCGACGCTGGTGCTGGGCGGCCTGGGCGTGCTCGCCGCCGCGCGCCTGCGCGTGCTGATCTCCTACCTGGTGGTGGTCTCGGCGGCGACGCTGTTCATCGCGTTCTCGGTGCGCACGCCGGAAGTCCTCTCTGCCGGCCTGTATTACCTGCCGCACAGCACTTTCGTGGCCGCTGCGCTGTTCCTCATCGCCGATCTGATCCGCCGCCGTCGGGGCGGCGCCAGCGACCGCAAGGAAGTCATCGCACCGATGCCGGGCAAGGAAACGCCTGCCGTGCTGTTCCTGATCGGCGCCGTCTCGGTCGCCGGCCTGCCGCCGCTGTCGGGCTTCCTGGCCAAGGCGGCGCTGCTGGCCGGCATGCCGGCGCAGTACACCTGGGCGGTGTGGGCCGCGGTGCTGGGCAGCAGCCTGATGGTGATCGTCGGCCTGACCCGGGGCGGCATCCGCCTGTTCTGGCGCGTACCGGTCATCGAAGAGGGCGCGCCCAAACCGCGCAAGGCGCCCACGCGCACCGTGGAACTGTTCGCCGCCGCGCTGCTGCTCAGCTATGGCATCGCGATGAGCGTGTTCGCCGGCCCGCTGATGCAGCACACCGATGCGATGGCCACCCAGCTGCTCCAGCCGCAGGACTACGTCGGTGAACTGCGCGCCACCACGCCGGAGATCCGCCAGCCATGACGGGCAAGCCTTCCCTGTACAAGCGCATCCTGCCCTCCCCCTCGCTGAGCGTGATGGTGGTGGTGTTCTGGCTGCTGATGTCCGACAGCTTCACCGTCGGCCAGTTCGTGCTCGGCATGATCCTGGGCGTGGTGGTGCCGTTGTTCGCGGCGCGGCTGGACCGCGAGTTCGCGCGGATCGGTTCGCTCAGGCCGCTGCCCAAACTGGTGTTCGTGACCCTGTGGGACATCCTGGTCTCCAACATCCGGGTCGCGATCCAGGTGCTGGGCCCGGAGCGCCGCATCCACCCCGGCTTCATCTGGCTGCCGCTGGATATCGCCAACATCCACGGCATCGCCGCGCTGACCAGCATGATCACGCTGACCCCGGGCACGGTCTCGGCCGCGCTGTCGGATGACCGCCGCTACCTGCTGGTGCACGTGCTGCACCTGGATGATCCGGACGAACTGATCCGGCAGATCAAATCCCGCTACGAAGCCCCGCTGATGGAGATTTTCCCATGACCGGACATATGTTCATCCAGACCACGATGGTGGTGTGCATGCACGTGGTCGGCCTGGCCATGCTGCTGGCCACCTGGCGCCTGCTGCGCGGCCCGACCGTGCCCGACCGCATCCTCGCCCTGGACACCTTGTCGGTGACGGCCATCGCCGAGCTGATGCTGTTCGGCATGTACCTCAACTCGGCGGTGTACTTCGAAGCCGCGCTGATCATCGCCATGCTCGGCTTCGGTAGTACGGTGGTGCTCAGCAAGTTCGTCCTGCGCCGGGACATCGTCGAATGATCACCTTCATCCAGATCGTGCTGTCGATCCTGCTGCTGTTCGGCTGCTTCTTCATCCTGGTCGGCGCGCTCGGCCTGGTGAAGCTGTCCACGTTCTTCAAGCGCCTGCATGCACCGACCAAGGCCAGCACGCTGGGCGTGGGCTGCGTGCTGGTGGGTTCGGTCTGCTATCACATCTTCCTCGGCGAAGATCCGCAGCCGCGCGAGCTGCTGATCACCGTGTTCCTGTTCATCACCGCGCCGATCAGCGCGCACATGATGGCCAAGGCCGCGCTGTCGCTGCTCATGGAAACCCGGCCGGAGCTGCCGGGCCACAAGACCGCCAAGGAAGAACAGCTGCCGCCGCCGGAACCGCGCCGCGACGACGCCGACGCCGATGATGCGAAGGCGCCCATTTCCCGCGATAGCCAGTAGAGCCGGCCGCTGGCCGGCTGCTTCACCGGTTGGCCGTCAAGCTCACACGCTGCCGATCAACGCCAGCTCCAGCGCGATCCACCCCACGAACGCCACCACCAGCACCGCGCCTTCGCGCCGGCTGATCGTCAGGTCACCACGCAGCATCGGGTAGAGCACCAGCACGAAGGCGATCGCCGCCGGCAGTTCCAACTTCACGAACGACGCAGGCAGCGCCAGCGGCCGCAGCGCGGCCATGCCGCCGACCACCACCAGCAGGTTGAACAGGCTCGAGCCGATCACGTGGCCCAGCACCATGTCGCCCTGACCACGCCGGGCGGCGGCAATGGCTGCCGCCACTTCGGGCAATGCGGTGCCGATCGCCACCGGCAGCAGGCCGACCAGCAGCGGCGACCAGCCCAGCCCGGCGCCGAACACCGGTGCGGCCTGCACGATCCAGCGCGCGCCGTAGTACAGGCAGACCGCCGCGAACAGCAGCCGCAGGATGTTGAGGAACAGCCCGGTGCGGGTCATCGCATAGCCGGCGATGGCCTCGCGCACCGGCTCGGATTCCGCCCGCGCGCGGCGCAGCAGGACCACCAGCAGGGCGACGAAGGCGAGCAGCAGCACGCCCCCTTCCCAGCGCGCGATCACGCCATCCAGGCCGAACAGGATCAGCAACAGGCTGGCCGCCGCAAGGCACACCAGCAGCGGCGAGAGCAGGCGCGCGCGGACCAGCAGCGGCGCGGCCAGGGCCGCCAGGCCGAGGGTCAGCCCGACATTGACGATATTGCTGCCCACCACGTTGCCCAGCGCGAGTTCTTCCGCCCCGACCACGAAGGCGCGCGCATTGACCACCAGCTCGGGCAGCGAGGTGCCGAAGGCGACCAGCAGCAACCCCGCCACGAAGGGCGAGGCGCCGAAGCGCTGGGCCAGCCCGGAGGCAGCCTTGACGATGGAATCGCCCCCCAGTGCCAACAGCACCAGGCCCAGCACGAACCAAACAGTGGCAGCGATCATCTGGTGCTCCCCGGTGACAGATGTGAGCCGATTCTAGGGCCAGCCCACGTCGAACGGTGAAGGCCCGCCCCGGCGCCGCGGCCGGGGCAGTGCCGGTGGCTCAGGAGCAGCCTTCCACGTAGTCCACCTGCGGGGTCTTGCCGACCCGCCAGGCGGTGACGTTGCCATCGCCATTGATCTCGAAGTTGACCACTGCACCGCCCTCGGTCGCCGGGCGCACGCGCAGGTTGTGGCCTTTCTCGTCGTACTTGTGCGGGGTCAGGTCGCCGCGGTCCGGGTACAGCGTCTGCAGCTGGCCGAGCGACATGCCGACCCTGCCGCCGCCCGGGGCGACGATGCGATCGTTGCGCACGTCATAACGCACCAGGCGCCTGCCTTCGATCATGAAGATCACGTCCTCGGCCTGTGCGCCTTCGGGCCGCAGCGCATGGCAATAGTCGTCGGCGACCTCGCCCTGCAGCGGTTCCTTCCAGGCCGCGCGTACCTGGTCCAGCGTGCTGCCCAGCGCCACGGGGCCGTAGCCATCCAGCCGCGCCGGTCCCTGCGTTGCCGTGCCCGGTGCCGCCGTGGCGGGCGCTGCGGGCGCAGTGTCCGCCGCGGGTGCAGGCACGGCCGCCCCGGCATCGCTGGACGGGGTTTCCGGCGCGCGCCCGCACGCGGCCAAGGCCAGCATCATCCCCAGTGCCATCACGCTTCCCAGCTGTTTCATGCCTGCATCCTCCCGTTGAATGGGCGCAGCCTAGCGCGAGGGCCGTGTGGGCGACATGCACGGCATCGCTGTCATCCGCGTTTCACCTGCCGCGTTCAGGCTCGGCCTGCACCGCATCGACCCCGCCCCCAATGCAACCGCAGAAGACCGACCTTGCCCGCACCGCGCTGCAGGCCCACCGCGCTCCGCTGGACATGCGCCAGCGCCGGCTGTTGATCCTGTGCGACGGCCAGCGCGACCTGGTCCAGCTCGGCCAGCTGGTCGGACCGGAAACCCCGGCGATGGTGATCCAGCTGATCCAGAGCGGGTACCTGGTGTCGCATGCGGTCGCGGAGGCCGCCGTTGTCGCGCCCGCCGCGCCCGCGCCCGGCGTGATGCCAACCGTGGTACCGGTGCCGGCGACCAGCGAACGCCGCCGCTCGCTGGTCGCCGCGCGGATCTATCTGCTCGACATCCTGGAACTGCAGCGTCATCCGCAGGCGGCGTCGCTGTTCCATACCCTGCAGCAGTCGCGCAGCGATGAAGCAGTCTTGGCCGCGCTGTACGCCGCCCTTGAGGCGCTGCCCGGGCTGACCTCGACCGGCTACGCCGAACGGGTGCGGCAGCGGTTGCTGGAGGTACTACCGAAGGAGCATGCCGACCGGTTCCTGATCGCCGTGATCTGAAACGGCGTCAGCCCGAGAAATTCGCCTTCAACCCCTGCCAGCACTGCTGATACCCGCGCTGGCGGTGCGCGGCCTCCATCGCCTGGGCGGTCGGACGGATCACGCCGCGGGTTTCGAACATGAAGGCCATGGTGTCCTTGATCACGTCCGGCCTGCTCAGGTCGGCCGCGGAGGCCTTCTCGAAGGTCGCCGCGTCCGGACCGTGGCCGCTCATGCAGTTGTGCAGCGAGGCACCACCGGGCACGAAGCCTTCCGCCTTCGCATCGTAGGCGCCATGGATCAGGCCCATGAACTCGCTGGCGATGTTGCGGTGGAACCATGGCGGGCGGAACGTGTCCTGCGCGACCAGCCAGCGCGGCGGGAAGATCGCGAAGTCCATGTTGCTGGTGCCAAGGGTGTCGCTGGGCGAATGCAGCACGAGGAAGATCGAGGGATCGGGATGGTCGTGGCTGATCGAGCCGATCGTGTTGAAGCGGCGCAGATCGTAGCGGTATGGCGCGTAGTTGCCGTGCCAGGCGACCACGTCCAGCGGCGAATGATCGATGTCCGCGCGCCACAGCTGGCCCTCGAACTTGGCGATCAGTTCGAACGCGCCGTCGAGGTTCTCGAACGCCGCATGCGGGGTCTCGAAGTCGCGCGGATTGGCCAGGCCGTTGGAGCCGATCGGGCCCAGGTCCGGCAGCTTCAGCAGCGCGCCGAAGTTCTCGCAGACGTAGCCGCGCGCGTCGCCATCGGGCAGCTCGACACGGAAGCGCACGCCACGCGGAATCACTGCGATCTGCTGCGGCTCGATCTCGATCACGCCCAGCTCGGTGAGCAGGCGCAGGCGGCCGAGCTGCGGCACGATCAGCAGCTCGCCATCGGCGTTGTAGAAGTAGCGGCCCTGCATGTCGCGGTTGGCGGCATACAGGTGGATGCCGACGCCGCCGTGGGCGTCCGGCGAGCCGTTGCCCCCCATGGTGTACAGCCCTTCGATGAAATCGGTGGGCGTGCCCGGCAGCGGCAACGGATCCCAGCGCAGCTGGTTGGGCGAGACCGCGCCCTGCGCGAAGTCGCCATGCAGATGCGGCTGGAGGAAGGGGGTGAATTCGCCGTGGGTCACCGCCGGGCGGATGCGGTACACCCAGCTGCGGCGGTTGCTGCCGCGCGGCGCGGTGAACGCCGTACCGGACAGCTGTTCGGCATACAGGCCATGGGCGACACGCTGCGGAGAGTTCCGCCCCACCGGCAGTGCGCCGGGCACCGCCTCGGTGGCGAACTCGTTGCCGAAGCCGGTCTGGTAACCGCGGGCGGTGAGGGAGGTGCTCATCTGTGCGTGTCCTGGCAGGGCCTGGAAAGAAACGTAAGGCGTACGGGCGTTACGGTCTGGCGGCCAGGTCACCCCGGCGCGCCAGCAGGACGGTGGCCGGGTCAGTCCCGGCCCCGCGATGTCACGTTACAGCACGCCGCGCTTGATCTGGTCGCGCTCGATGCTTTCGAACAGCGCGGTGAAGTTGCCTTCGCCGAAGCCTTCGTTGCCCTTGCGCTGGATGATCTCGAAGAAGATCGGCCCGATGCAGTTGGTGGTGAAGATCTGCAGCAGCTTGCGCTGGTGGGTCTCCGGGTCGGCGTCGATCAGGATCTTGTTCTTCGCCAGTCGTGGCACGTCTTCACCGTGGTTGGGGACGCGCATGTCGATCACATCGAAATACGTGTCCGGGGTGTCGAGGAACTCCACGCCCTGGGCGCGCATCGCTTCCACGGTCTCGTAGATGTTCTCGGTGAAGCAGGCGATGTGCTGGATGCCCTCGCCCTTGTAGGCGTCGAGGTATTCGTTGATCTGGCTCTTCGGATCGGAGGATTCGTTGAGCGGGATGCGCACGATGCCGTCCGGCGCGGTCATCGCCTTGGATACCAGGCCGGTCTTGGCGCCCTTGATGTCGAAGTAGCGGATCTCGCGGAAGTTGAACAGGCGCTCGTAGTAATCCGACCACTGCTGCATGTTGCCGAAGTACAGGTTGTGGGTCAGGTGGTCGATGAAGGTCAGCCCGAAGCCCTTCGGCCGCGGGTCAACGCCCTCGATCGGCGCGTAGTCGGTATCGAACATGCTGCCGTCGGCGCCGTAGCGGTCGACCAGGTACAGCATGCAGTCGCCGATGCCCTTGATGATCGGGGCGGCGACGGCGCGCGTCTCCGGCTTGAAGTCGATCGCTTCGGCACCGTTGCCCAGCGCCATCTGGTAGACCTCGTCGCCCGGCTTCTTGAAGCGGATCGCGAAACCGCAGGCGCACGGGCCGTGCTTCTCGGCGAAGTCCGAGGCGAACGAATCCGGCTCTTCATTGACCAGGAAGTTCACGTCGCCCTGGCGATAGACCGTGATCGCGCGCTGCTTGTGGCGCAGCACCGCGGTGAAGCCCATCTTGCGGAAATAGTCGTGCAGTTCCGCGCCACGGCCGGCCGGGGCGGCGAACTCGACGAACTCGAAACCATCGATGCCCATCGGGTTTTCGAAGGTGGTGACCTGCATGCCCGGATCGGGTGCGTAGGACGCGGTGCTCGTTTGGCTGGTCATGCTGTGGCTCCAAAGCAGTCCGCATCGGAAAAAACCAGGTGCGGTAGGAAGGCAGACCCGCGAGAATGCGGAGTCCGGAACGTAGATTATAGTTTCACATGAAACCACCATCAAGGTGCACCGCAGCATGAGCCCGCCCGATCCCAGCAGTCACAGCATCCGCGCCTCGCACGCCCTGCTCGATCTGGAGCAGTTCCTGCCGTATCGGCTGAGCGTTCTGTCCAACCGGGTCAGCGGCAACATCGCCAAGCTGTACGGCGACCGTTATGGCCTGGCGATCCCCGAGTGGCGGGTGATCACGGTCCTGGCGCTGTACCCGGGCTCGTCGGCCAGCGAGGTGTCCGATCGCACCGCGATGGACAAGGTCGCGGTCAGCCGCGCCGTGGCCAGACTGCTCGAACGCGGCTTCATCAAACGTGAAACCCATGGCGACGACCGCCGCCGTTCGGTGCTGGCGCTGTCGGCCGCCGGATTCGAGGTGTACGAGACCATCGCCCCGCTGGTGATCGACATCACCCGCAAGCTGATGTCCGTACTCAGCGAAGAGGAAGAGCAGCTGCTGGAAACGCTGATCCTGCGCCTGGCCGGCGAAGGCCTGCAGCGGATGGACGAGAGCTGATCGCAAGGTGTACCCACCCACGGTGGGGACCTGCGCGATGCCGGCAGGCAACGACCGTTGGTCGTTGCGCCTCCGTCGCCCCTCAGCTCAGGTGCTTGCGCCGTGCATGCACCCACGGCGCCGCCAGGGCACCGATCGCGCCGCCGGCAAAGCCCAGCGAGGCGGCCACGGCGGCGGCTTCGATCGCGCCCGGCAGGGCCAGCGCGGCGACCACCAGCAACAGCGATGGCAGGCCGATGAAGGTGGCCATGAAGTAGCGCCAGCGCGGTGCCCAGGTGCCGACCTGGAGCAGGCTGACCGGCATCCAGGCTTCGCCCGACGCGTCCTGGGCGACCTTGGCCGCCACCTTGCCCAGGTCCGCTTCGACCGGCCCCTTGCCGCCCCGCGCGGCGGCCAGCATCGCGGCCACCTCCTCCACCGCCGGGAAGCTGGTCGGCCAGGTCTGCGGGGCGTTGACCCCGTACGCGGTCAGCAGCGGCACGCTGATCCACGGCGCCAGCAGCGGGCGCACCTTGCGCCGGTCCAGCACGCACCAGATCTGGGTCACCCCGTGCGCGGTGACGCTGTACAGCGCCAGCTGCGCTGCCGCCGGATACGGCAGCAGGTGCACGCGCGCGGCCATGCTGTCGTACCCCATCGCGCGCAGGAAGCCCGGGCGGGTGCGCCCTTCGTGCGCCCAGGCCAGGCCGAGCGCGCCGACCAGGTACACCTCGGCAGAGTCTTTCGTGCCAGCGCTGGCGCGATCATCGCTGGCCAGGAAAAACGCCAGCGATCTGGGTTCCTCCACGTCATGCTCGTCCCAGCGCCCGGCATCGCCGAGCACGTGCTTGAGCGGCAGGCGTGCCGGGGCGGTTTCGTCCTTGCCGGCGTTCTGCAGGAACGGCACCACGCTCAGGACGAAGCCCTGCAGGTCCACGCCGCGGAGGCCGCTGCCCTGCCACTCGGCCGGGATCAGGCCGGGCAGGTTGCCCTGACGTGCCAGCGCATCCAGCTGCGCCTTCTGCTCCACCAGCTTCTGCACCGCGGCCTTGAGCAGCACGTTGTCGGGCACGGAGACCATCGGCAGGCGATAGCGGATCGCGCCCGGTGCCGGCGTCCCGGCCTCGCCATCGAGCGCATCCGGCGCGGTCTGGTCGTCGAGCAGGACATCGACCGGCGGCAGGCTCACGCCGGCCGGCGCATCAAGGGAAACATCGGTGGTGCTGTCGCTGGTGCCCGGCTGCATGCGTCGAATTCCGTCGGTTGTCCGCCACGAACAGCGCGGCATGAGGTCCTTGGGGGTAGCGGCAGCAGGGTGCGGAAATTGAGGGCAAAAAAAAGGCCGCGGAATCCGCGGCCTCTTCGATCACGACGCCTTCGGGGGCGCCCATTGCTTCATGAAGGCGAAGAAGCGGCCACGGTCGTAGCCCTTCTTCTGCCCCTTGTCGGCCTCCAGCTCGCCGGTGAACTGCGAGTGCAGCAGCTTGCCGTCGGCGTCCAGTACGAACAGGTGCGGATAGCCCTTCACGGCCGGGAACTGCGACAGGAAGGTCGCGTTCTCGTTCTCTTCGCTGTAGTTGACCTTCATCCAGACGTAGTTCGCATCGCGGAAGCTGCGGATCTCCGCATCCCCTTCGATGAAACCGTCCATCAGATGGCACCACGGGCACCACTCACCGCCCACGTCCACGATGATGCGCTTGCCGCCGCGCTGGGCCTCGACCTTGGCCGTGGCCAGGTCGGCAACCGGGTCGCGCGCCGGATCGAACTGGGCGTTGAGCGCCGCGATCGCGGCGATGTCCGCCGCGGCCGGGGTGTTGCCCGAGGCCACCGGTTCACCGGGATCGGCGACCGGGGCTTTCTGCTCGGCGGTATCCAGCGGCTGCGCAGGCGCAGCGGTGGGCGCCGACGACGGCGAACAGGCGGCCAGCAGGCCGGCCACGATCATCGACATCCCCGCGGCTTTCATGCGCATCGCAGTCCTCACTTGACGCCGTGCATCAGCTTGTTGATCAGCGGGGCGACCAGGAACAGCACCACGCCGGAAATGATCAACGCCCAGAAGCCGAAGGTGTAGCCCTTCAGCGCCGATTCCACGGTCATGCCGCCTTCGCCGCTGACCACGCCGGCAAAGATGCCGGACATGTTGTTGCCGATGCCGGTGGACAGGAACCAGCCGCCCATGCCGAAGCCGACCAGGCGCACCGGAGCGAGCTTGGTCACCATCGACAGGCCGATCGGCGACAGGCACAGCTCACCGACGGACTGGATGACGTAGACCATGAACAGCGTCCAGAACGGAATCTTGCCGTCCACGACCATGCTCGACAGCGCCACCATCAGCAGCGCGAACGCCGCACCGTTGAACAGCAGGCCGAGGCCGAACTTGCGCGGGATCGACGGGTTGGCGCGGCCCAGCTTGATCCAGATCCAGGCGATGATCGGGGCCAGGGTGATGATCGCCACCGAGTTGACCGACTGGAACCAGGCGGTCGGGAATTCCCAGCCGCCCAGGTTGCGGTTGACGATGTTGTCGGCCAGGAAGGTGAACGAGCTGCCGGCCTGTTCGAAGAACATCCAGAACATCACGTTGAAGGTGAAGATGATCAGCATCGCGATCACGCGGTCACGCTGGACCTTGCCTTCGCGGATGCCTTCGACCAGCAGCAGGATCGCCAGCGCGATGAACATCACGCCCAGGATCCAGGCCAGCGCGGTAGCACCGGTGGAGAGCAGGAAGAACGCGACCGGGATCGCCACGATCGCACCGATGAACACCATCACGATGCGGCCATAGCCCTCGGCACCGGCCGGCGGGGCGCCGATGCCCTTCAGGCCGGCACGGCCGACATAGAACCAGGCCAGGCTGATCAGCATGCCGATGCCCGACGCGATGAAGACCATCTTGTAGGACGGCATCGCCTGGGTGCCGAACACGCGCTCGGCCAGGTACTGGGTCAGCACCGGGGCGATCATCGCGCCGATGTTGATGCCCATGTAGAAGATGGTGAAGCCCGAATCGCGGCGCCCGTCCTTCAGGCCGTACAGCTTGCCGACCATGGTCGAGATGTTGGGCTTGAACAGGCCGTTGCCGATGATGATCGTGGCCAGGCCCAGCTCGAAGATTTCCTTGTTGGGCATGGCCACCATGAACAGGCCGGCGGCCATGATCACCGCGCCGGTCAGGATCGAGCGTTGATAGCCCAGCACCCGATCGGCCACGTAGCCACCGAAGATGGCGGCGGCGTAGACCAGCGCCAGATAGGCACCGTAGGTCCGGCTGGCGGCGGCCTGGCCGGCCGAATCACCGTCGAAGAACTGCGCGACGATGTACAGCACCAGGGCCCAGCGGATGCCGTAGAACGCAAAGCGTTCCCAGAATTCGGTCATGAACAGCATCCACAACGGGCGCGGATGGCCCAGCGTGGTCTTGAACTCCGGCAGCGCCGGATCGGGAACGGATTTCGCGGCGGCGTCTACGCTCATGCGGGATTCCTGGGTTCGGTGGAAGACATGCACGTCCGATGTGCGAAAGCAGCGCGGGAGAATCCCAGACCAACCACGTTCACGTCAAATACACGCTGATGTGTGCCGCTGGCGGCACGGTCGCTGAACTTGCATCTGCAACTGCCGGCCTGGGACCGGCAGCGCAGCAACGACGGGGCCTGCCGCACCGTACGGCGGATGGGGCCGCTAAATATGAATAGGCTTATTGCGGGCGATGCCGGATCAGGCGTCCGGCGGCATCGGGTCGTCGTTGCGGATCGTGGTGCGCACCTGGAACAGCTCCGGGAAGAAGGTCAGCTCCAGCGCCTGGCGCAGGAAGCCGACCCCGCTGGAGCCGCCGGTACCGCGCTTGAAGCCGATGATCCGCATCACCGTGCGCATGTGGCGGAAGCGCCAGAGCTGGAAAGCGGTCTCCAGATCGACCAGGTCCTCGCACAGCGCATACTCGCGCCAGAAGCGGTCGGTGTTCTGGTAGATCCGCTCGAACACCGGGTGCAGCGCATCGTCGGCCACGTGGGGCTGCTGCCAGTCGCGGCCCTGGTAGCCGGCCGGAACCGGATGGCCGAAGCGGGCCAGGTAGCGCAGGAACTCCTCGTACAGGCTGGGGGCATCGAGCACCTCCTGCAGCTGGGCCTGGCCGGCCGGGTCATGCGAGAACACCTGCAGCATCTGCGCGTTCTTGTTGCCCAGCAGGAATTCGATGTAGCGGTACTGCAGCGACTGGAAGCCCGACGACGGCCCCAGCACGTCGCGGAAGCCCATGTACTCCGAGGGCGTCAACGTCTCCAGCACCGACCACTGTTCGGTCAGCTGGCGCAGCACCTGCTTGCTGCGCGCCAGCACCTTGCGGCACTGCCACACCTCGTCGCGCTGCAGGAAGCCGATCGCCGCGCGCAGTTCGTGCGCCAGCAGCTTCAGCCACAGCTCCGAGGTCTGGTGCTGGATGATGAACAGCATCTCGTCGTGGTGCGGCGGGTTGGACAGCGGCTGCTGGGCCGACAGCAGCTGGTCCAGGCGCAGATAGCCGCCGTAGGTCAGCCGCCCCTCCAGATCGGTGTGGATACCGGCTTCGAGATCGCGTTGGTTCTTGTCGACGGACATGGCAGGGACCGCTTGAGGGGCAGAAAGGGTAGCGCAGTGGCCGGGTGGCCGCGCGTCCGGGGAGGGCTGGTGCATTGGCTGCGCCGTTGTTGCGCCGCAAGAAGAATGTCGCCCTGGCAGCCTGACCCGTCATCGCAGGGCAAGATTCAGACTTGTTGCATGGACCGCGCGCAGTCGATCCGTAGCATGACTGTTCCAGCCTCAGGAACAGCCGCGTCATGGACAGCACAGCGCTCGTTGACACATTTCTCGCCGAAGCCAGGACGCTGACAGCCACCTTACCGTTCGCCTTTCTCACCGACGCGGATACCCCCCTCGATCCGCTTGATTTACCGGCCCTTGTCTACCTCCGCTGGGCGGCGAGCCGGGATTTCCTCATCGATACAGAGCTCTCCAGGAAAATCCTGGAATCGCGCTTACCCGTGCATGCGCTGCCGCACGTGCGCGCTGCGTTCGGTAATGCGATCCACCTCCACTCGCTTGCACCGGCTATCCGGGCGTTCACCAGCGCCTACTACTGCACCGGCGCCCACGTTTACTTTCTGAAGGACTTTTTCTGCTGGTTTCCCCAGGTTGATGAACGTGCTGCGAGGGTGAGTTGGGAGATTCTATCGACCGCCCCCGGGCTGCTCGACGAACGCTTGGGCGACTGGCGGAAGGGCGATTCATGGAAGATCACCCCTGAACACTCAGATGCCGGAAACACCCCGCTCGTGGACACATCCATGGGCGCGGTGCCTCTGCTTCCCGACGCGTGGATCGACCAGCTTGCTCGGCTTTCCCGAAACGTCCGCGACCATCCGTCGTCAGTCGCCTATGCGCAACACTTCTCTCGCGCATCGGTTGAATCTCCTACCGACGCGATGCTGCAAGCCGCATTCAGGGAGTTCTGCCGGTCACCGCAACATGACACGTCCATGCTGCAGTCAGCAGTCAACTTCCTTGGGGCTGCGCCATTGACACAGTACGCGCGGGTTTATGCCAAGGTTCTTCCAGAGATGCTGGCGGCGAATCCTGATGCTGCATTGAGCCTTTTCAATTATCCCGGCGCACATCTGAGCCCAGAGCAAACCGATCAAATGATCGATGAGATCGTCAGTACGTATCCCCACGGGAATGCGTTGGCCAGCCTTGCCGGGATCGCGGTCGAAATGAACGCTGCCGACGATGATCCATTCAATGCACTCGTGACGGCCGCTGGGGCGCGCCGAGACCCCTGACGACAAAAGGCTGCGCCGGGGTTGGATCGTCAGTTCACCGCGGTCAGACGCTGCGGGGGCAGGTGGAGTCAGGTCAGGTGCGCTGAACTGATGACCTGCACGCCCGCACGGGGCACCAGCACCGCCTCGACCAGCGCGGCGGCGATCCTCTCGGCCGGATTGATCCGCCACGCGCGCGGCAGGACCGGACCCAGCACGCCCAGCACCACGCTGGCCAGATGCTCGCCGGTACGCCGCTCGGCACGTTCGCCCCCGATCAGCCCGGGGCGGACCAGGGTCAGGGACGGATAGCCCAGTGCCCGCAGGTCCCGTTCCAGCCGCCCCTTGACCTGGTTGTAGAAGATGCGCGCGTCCGGGTCGGCGCCCATCGCCGAGTTCAACGCGAAAGCATGCGCGCCCTGGGCACGCGCCCGCCGCGCCACGGCCAGCGGGAAATCATGGTCGACCCGTGCGAACGCCTCCTTGCTGCCGGCCTGCTTGATCGTGGTACCGAGCGCGCAGATCACGGCATCCACCGCCCACCAGTCGGCCTCGGCCGGCAGCTGCGCGAAGTCCACCACGGGATTGAGCAGCGCCGCGTCGGTGACGCCCACCGGCCGCCGGGTCGGGGCCACCACCGCATCGCAGCGCGGGTCGTCCAGCAGTTGCCGCAGCACATGACCGCCGACCAGTCCGGTCGCTCCCACCAGCATCACCTTCATCGCACGCTCCTGCCATTGCCGTGCTTACCATCCTGCCATGCAGGACCGGTTCAAGCCCGACCCGACTGCGCCGATACTGTTCCCACCTCTCCACCGCTCCGGCCCTTGGCCGTGCCCTGCAAGGATCTGCCGCATGACGGACCCGCACGATGCTCCCCCCAGCCCCGGCACCGCCGTCGGGCGGCTGCTGTCGCGGCGGCAGAGCGCGGGCACGGTGCTGGACGCCGCCAGCGAGCCGGCGCCCGGGCCCAAGGGCGGCAGCAGCGCGATGCTGCAGCGCCTGTTCGCCGGCATCGATACGCCCGAGCCGCTGCTGGCGGCCTTCGCCAACGGCATGTCCACCCTCCCCGGCGAGCTGGGCGACATGGGCCTGCGCCTGCAGTCGGCGCAGCGCAGCGCCGACTGGGTCAGCTACGGCCGCGCGATGCGCCAGCTGATCGACAAGTACATCCGCACCATCGAGCAGGAAACGCCGGACGGCCAGCCCGACAGCCTTCGCCTGCGCGAGCTGCTGCGACACACCGTCGGGGTGACCGTGGCCAGCCTGCTGCAGAACATGCCCGAGCTGCGCGAGGAACCGGTGCAGCTGGCCGGTGAACTGCGCCACTGGCATCCGGGCCAGCCGCTGCAGCCGATCGAACAGCGGCTGCGGGAGCTCTCGCACCAGATCGGCGTGCGCAGCGATGGCTGGCAGGAACAGCAGGAGCTGCTGCTGAGCCTGTTCGATCTGCTGCTGGACAACATCAGCGAACTGCTCGATGACAGCAGCTGGCTGCACGGCCAGGTGCACGCGGTGCGCTCGCTGATCGGTGGCCCGCTCGATCGCGACTCGGTGGAACAGGCACGCGCCAACCTGCGCGAAGTGATCTACAAGCAGGGCCTGCTCAAGCAGGGCATCGTCGAATCCAAGGCGGCGATGAAGAACGTCATGGGCGGCTTCATCGAGCGCCTGGATGGCATGGCGGTCAGCACCGGCGAATACCACGACCGGATCAGCAGTTACGCACTGGCCCTGAAGGAGGCGCGCAGCATCGCCGATCTCAACCAGCTGCTGCAGGACGTCCTGCAGGATACCGGCCGGGTCCAGGACCAGGCCCTGCAGGCGCGCGACCACCTCGGCAACGCGCGCCGCGAAGTGGAGCAGGCCGAACAGCGCATCGCCGAGCTGGAGCAGGAGCTGCGCGAGGTGTCCGGCTTGATCCGCAGCGACGCGCTGACCGGTGCGCTCAACCGGCGCGGGCTCGACGAACTGCTCGAGCGCGAACGGGCGCGCGCCGCCCGCCACGGCCATCCACTGGCGCTGGCCCTGCTCGACCTGGACGATTTCCATCAGACCAACACGCTGCACGGCCATGCCGGCGGCGATGCAGTGCTGCGCCACCTGGTCGAGGTCTGCCAGCTGCACCTGCGCAGCAGCGATGCGATCGCGCGGCTGGGTGGAGATGAGTTCGTCCTGCTGCTGCCGGAAACGCCGGCGGCGGACAGCATGTCCACCCTGCTGCGCCTGCAGCGCTCGCTGGCGCAGCGGCCGCTGCCGCTGGACGGACACCGGGTGCCGGTGCACTTCAGCGCCGGCCTGGCGCAATGGCTGCCGGGCGAAGCGGCGGACGCGCTGCTGCGGCGCGCCGATGCGGCGCTGTATGCGGCCAAGCGGGTCGGCAAGAACCGCGTGCAGGCGGCCGAACCCCCCGGCGGGCTGATCCCGTGGCTGTGATATTCCGGGCACCGGCGCGTATCACCCGGGTATGGACATGACACTGCCCGCACGCGACACCGACCTGCGCCCGCGCTTTGCCGCGCTGCTGGAGCAGCACCGCGGCATCGTGCTGAACGTGGCACGCGGCTACTGCCATCATCCCGAGGATCGGCTCGATCTGGTCCAGGAGATCAGCGTGCAGGCGTGGGCGGCGTTCGAAGGGTTCGACCCGGCACGGGCACGCTTTTCGACCTGGCTGTACCGGGTGGCACTCAACGTGGCGATCTCGCAATGGCGGCGGCAGCAGCACAGGCAGCAGCACCACGCGCCCCTGGATGACGATTTGCCCGCGACCGACGAAGCGCTTCCGCCCGAACAGCGCCACGCCCTGCATCAGCTGGAGGTCGCCATCCATGCGCTGCCGCCGCTGGACCGTGCGCTGATGCTGCTGCACCTGGACGACCACGACCATCGCCAGATCGCCGAGGTGCTGGGCATCAGCGTCGCCAACGTCTCCACCCGCCTGCACCGCCTGCGCCAGCAGCTGCGCACGCGCCTGAATCCCACGGACCGAGGAGCCCGCCATGCAACCGGATGAACTCAAGCAGCTGTGGAACAGCATCGGGAACCCCACCGATGCGCAGGCGGCGTTCGCGCTGGAGGCGTGGCGCAGCCACCGGCAACGCAGCGTCCAGCGCCAGCTCGGCCTCTTCAGCCTCTGGCAGGGACTGCAGCTGGTGTTCTGGCTGGGGTTGGCGGTGTACTGCGGCAGCCAGTGGTGGCAGCAACCGCCGCTGGCAGTGATGCTCAGCGCGCTGGCGCTGCATGCCTATTGCATCGCGGTGATCATCGCCAGCATCACCCGCCTGCAGCGCCGCCGGCAGCTGCAGCCGACGCAGACGGTGCTGGAGCAATCGCAGCAGCTGGCCGCGCTGCGCCGGCACACGGCGGTGACCGAACTGCTGCTCGGCCTGCCGTGGTGCTGGCTGTGGTTGGCGGTGCCGGTGCTGGTGGCCTGGCAGGCGTGGGGGGTGGACCTGGGCGCGTTCGCTGCGCCGTGGTTGCTGGTCTCGCTGGGTGCCGGGACGCTGACCATGCTGGCCGCGTTGATCCTGGCCCGCCGTTGGGTCCGGCGCGTACCGGCGTCGCCGTGGCTGCAACGCGCGATCGACGCGCTGTCCGGGCGCCGGCTGGCCCGTGCCCGCGCCGAGCTGGACGCCCTGCGCGGGTGGGAACCGGCCTGACCCGGCCGCGCCTCAGTGCGCGGGCTTGGCGCCGCGCAGCTTCTGGAACGCGGTGACTGCCCCCAGCACCACCGCACCGATCACCACGCCGACGATCACGTTGCCCAGCGCGTTGATCAGCCAGCCCCAACTGCCGTCGCCGCCCATCGCCAGGATCGCGTGGTGCAGCGGCGCGACGCTGTGCACCAGGATGCCGCCACCGACCAGGAACATCGCCGCGGTACCGGCGACCGAGAGGAACTTCATCAGCCACGGTGCGGCCACCAGCAGGCCCCGGCCGATCGCAGCCAGCGCCGCGCCCTTGTTAGACAGGTACAGGCCCAGGTCGTCGAGTTTCACGATGCCGGCGACCAGGCCGTAGACGAACACCGTCATCGCCAGCGCGATCACCACCAGGGCGGTGACCTGGTTGAGGAACGGCGCGCTCGAGACCACGCCCAGCGACAGCACGATGATCTCGGCCGAGAGGATGAAGTCGGTGCGGATCGCGCCCTTCACCTTGTCCTTCTCCCACGCGACCATGTCCACCTTCTCATCGGCCAGCGCCTTGACCCGCTCGGCCCTGCGCTGCTCGTCCTCATCGCGCGAGTGCAGGAAGCGGTGCGCCAGCTTCTCCACGCCCTCGTAGCAGAGGAACGCGCCACCGATCATCATCAACGGGGTGATCGCCCACGGCAGCCACGCGCTGATCGCCAGCGCGGCCGGCACCAGGATCGCCTTGTTGACCAGCGAGCCCTTCGCCACCGCCCACACCACGGGCAGCTCCCGGTTGGCGCTGACCCCGGTCACCTGCTGGGCGTTCAGCGCCAGATCGTCGCCGAGCACGCCGGCGGTTTTCTTGGCCGCGACCTTGGTCAGCACCGCCACGTCGTCCAGCAGGGACGCAATATCATCGAGCAACGCGAACAGACTGGCACCGGCCATGGTGGATCCAAAGAGGAAGCAGGAGCGCCGATTCTGACCGATCCGCCCCCTGTCGCGGTAGCGGGCACGGATTCACCGGCCCACCACTGCCGCCCCGCCACACTGCCGGTGATCGTCGCCCCGGAGTCCTGCTTGAATACCACGCCCGTCGTCCCCGGTTCGCCGTCGCTGGTCAAGGGCATGAACCGCCGCAGCCAGATCCTGCGCCTGCTGCTGCGCTACCGTAATTCCGGGGTGTTTTCCGGCATGAACCTGGACGCGCGTGCGGTCCACGACGTGCCGCCGGAGGGGAACCCGGAGCAGTTCGTCACCGATCTGGAATCGCTGGGGCCGACCTTCGTCAAACTGGGCCAGATGCTCTCCACCCGCCCGGACATGGTGCCGGTGGAGTTCGCCACGGCGCTGGAACGGATGCAGGAGAACGTCGCGCCAATCCCGGTCGAGCGGGTCGCGGCCATCATCGAACAGGAGCTCGGGGCCTCGGTGTCCAAGCTGTTCGCCAGTTTCGATCCGGTGCCGCTGGGCTGCGCCTCGATCGCCCAGGTGCACCGCGCCGAGCTGCACGATGGACGCCAGGTGGCGGTCAAGGTGCAGAAGCCGGAGGTCGCCGCGCAGCTGCGCTCGGACCTGGAGGTGCTGCGCAGCTTCGCGCTGGCCGCCGACCACCTCACCCAGGTCGGCCGTCGCGTACGCCTGCGCGACTGGCTCAATGAATTCGCCAAGACCCTGATGCAGGAGCTGGACTACCAGGCCGAAGCGGAGAACCTGCAGCGCTTCGGCCAGCACCTCAAGCCGTTCAAGCCGCTGTGGGTGCCGCAGCCGATCTGGGATTACTGCAGCCATCGCGTGCTGACCATGGAACTGGCCCAAGGCGTGCGCGTGGACATGATCCCCGACGTGCGCCGCACCGAGCAGCCGATGGCGCCGCTCGCCGCCGCGCTGATCCGCGGGTATGTCGACCAGATCTTCGTGCATGGCGAGATCCACGCCGATCCGCATCCGGGCAACCTGCGTGTCACACCGGCGGGTCGCCTGGCGATCTTCGACCTGGGCATGGTCGCGCACATGCCGCCGCGCCTGCGCGAACGCCTGCTGAAACTGTTGTTCGCTGCGGTGGATGGACGCGGCGAGGAAGTGGCCGATGAGATCATCGGCATCAGCACGCGGCTCGAATTCTTCGATGAAGAGCGTTACCTGCGCGAGACTGGACAGATCATCGCGCGCTATGCCGCCAACAGCAGCTTCTCCGAAGGCCGCGTGGTGCTGGACCTGGTGCGCATCGCCACCGCCAGCGGCCTGCGGACGCCGCCGGAGCTGAGCCTGCTCGGCAAGGCGCTGTTGAATCTGGAGACCGTGTGCCGCCTGCTGTCGCCGGACCTGGACACCCGCCGCATCGTGGAGAAGCAGCTGCAGCACGTGATGCGGGCGCGACTGAAGAAATCCCTGTCCGCTGCCAATCTCGCCAGCGAGGCCATGGAGATGCAGCAGCTGCTGCGCGATGGGCCGCGCAAGATGACCGACATCCTCGCGCTGCTCGCCGAGAACCGCCTGCAGATGAAAGTCACCGGGCTGGAAGAATCACGACTGATGGAGAACCTGCAGAAGATCGCCAACCGCGTTTCTGCCGGCATCGTCACCGCCGCACTGATTCTTGCCGCCGCGATGATGATGAAGGTCGATACCGGCTGGCATTTGTTCGGCTATCCCGCCATCGCATTCACCCTGATGCTGATCGGCGTCTTCCTTGGGCTGGGCATCATCCTCAGTGCGTTGATCTTCGATCGTCGTGCGCGCTCTAAGGAGGAACGCGGGCACCGTTGACGCGTCCGCGCGCCTGCGTCACGCATTCAGACACAAGAGTGGGACATCTCAAAACGCGCGATGCAGTGCAGCATCGCGCGCACCTCTTCACGTCTGTTTTACGTCGCATATTGCAGTGCGATGCGTGAGGCGAATTGTCGTTTTCAACAAACATTTCAGTCAGGTTCGTGCAGGCATGATCCAGTCATCGGCTTGTCATGCATGTGTGGTTGGGACAGCCGGTCGGATGGGAACTGCGTCGTCACGGCGTCCATCACCACCTGTCTCCACTGCCAAAAGTGCTTATGCTCTGGATCCTGCTGCTGTCGCTGTTGCTGCTCACCTGGCTGTTCCTCGCATCCGACACATGGGTGTGGTGGAAGGCAAGCCTGATGTCATTGCTGCTGCTGACGCTCAGTGCATGGTGGTTGATCAACACGTTGTCCGGTGACGGTCTCAATGCGGCCACGCTGTATCACCTTGGCGCGGACATGGAAGGCGCCGGCGTCGCCGACTTCAAGCACTACATCGCCGGCTTCATCGCACTGGCCCTGCTCTCGCTCACCCCTTTGCTGCTGGCGCGCCTGCGTCGTCGGCACCGCCCCGCGCATGGCAAGGCGGTGTTTGCCGGCTTCATGGCCATGTGGTTCGTCGCCATCGTGGTGAGTCCGCTCTACAGCGATGGCCAGCGCCTGTACCAGCAGATGCGCCCGGTCGACTACAGCATGGTCAAGGCCGAGTACCGCGTGCCGACGCAGCCGCTGACCAAGCCGCGCAACATCGTGTGGATCTACGGCGAAAGCCTGGAGCGCACCTATCTCAATGAAGAAACGTTCCCGGACCTGATGCCCAACATCAACCGGCTGGCCGCGCAGTCGCTGGACGTGCGCGGGCTGGTCTCGGCCGAAGGCAGTGGCTGGACCATCGCCGGCCTGGTCTCCTCGATGTGCGGCGTGCCGTTGACCACTGCCAAAGAGGATGAGAACAGCATGGGCCGCATGGGCAGCTTCCTGCCCGAAGCCGTCTGCCTGGGCGATTACCTCAAGCAGCAGGGCTACACCAATCATTACCTGGGCGGCGCCAACGGCCAGTTCGCCGGCAAGGGCCAGTTCCTGGCCACGCACGGCTTCGATACCGTCGACGACCTGGCCTGGTTCAAGAAGCAGAAGGTCACCCGCGCGCATTTCTCGCCGTGGGGCGTGCATGACGATGTGCTGCTGGACAAGGCCTACGACCGCTTCGTGCAGCTCTCTCGCCAGGGCGAGCCGTTCATGCTGACCACGCTGACGATGGACACCCATCACCCCGCCGGCCACCTGCCCGTGGCCTGCAAAGGCACCCGCTACAAGAGCGAGCACGGCAACATCGGCATGCTCAATGCGCTGAAGTGCACCGACGGGCTGATCGCCAAGCTGGTCGACCGCATCCAGGCCAGCCCGTATGGCGAGGACACGCTGATCGTGATCGCCTCCGATCACCTGGCCATGCCGAACGATCTCAGCCACATCCTGGCCAAGCAGGACCGCGAGAACCTGCTGCTGTTCCTGGGCAAGGACATTGCGCCGCGCCAGCTGACCGCGCCGGCCGGCTCGACGCTGGACTCCGGCGCCACCCTGCTGAGCCTGATCGACCCGGCCATCGATTCGATCGGCTTCGGCCGCTCGCTGCTGCATCCGGAACGGTCGGACAGTGCCAGTGCAGCGGTGTTCCGCGACAACGGCAAAGACTATCCGCGTTACCTGGCGTTCTCGCGCTCGCTGTGGCTGGGCGACAAGACCCGCCAGCTGCGCATCGATGACGACAACCAGGTGGTGATCGGCCTGCAGCATGTGCAGCCGCCAGTGCTGCTGGAGTACGACAAGCATTGGGACCTGAAGTCGGTCTACCTGGAGAACACTTCCAAACAGTTCGATCTCGCCGATCCGTCCAATACCCTGGCCTACGTCGACCGCTGCACCGCGTTCGAGGATGGCTCGGCCGATGGCGACTGGTGCGCGATGCTGGTCAACCAGGACAAGGGCATCAAGCTGTTCCGCGATGACCAGCTGCGCGGTGGCGTGGCCGTGGATGGCCCGCTGGACCCGTTCAACGGCCCGCGCCCGAGCATCCGCCAGGCCCACATGATCACGCAGAAGGGCCGCCGCACCCGCGCCGGCCAGTACATGGTGCAGCTGGTGACCAAGCAGTCGCCGGACCGTGGCTTCTGGATCGAGGCGGTGTCCTCGCAGCGCAAGGTGGTGGTCGCCCAGCAGTGGGTGCAGCCGGACGCCGAGGGCCGCATCAACCTCAGCTTCGGCCTGGACCACGAGGTCGATGACCTCGAAGTGCGGGCGTGGTTGAACCACGCCGAGAAGCTCGCCGTGGATACCTTCGCGCTGGTGCCGTCGCGCCGCGGCAACCGCGGCTGATCCGTCCGTCCCCCGGCCAACATCGGGGAGCTGTCGGTGGCCGATATCGGTAGTGCGGGCCGCTGGCCGGCTCCCGATCCTCTCTGCATCGTGCAGCTGCCGGCCAGCGGCCGGCACTACCTGTATCAGGGCGCTGCCGGCCGGCGGCCGGCACTACCTGGATCGCGACGGTACCGACCGGCGCCTCGATCGCGACGGTACCGATCAACGGTCGGTACCTACCGCTCTTCTTACGCGTCGGGATCCGGCTTCACTGCCGGGTCGCGCACCAGATGGATATCCGTCGGCGAGGACAGCGCGATTCCGGCAGCGGCGAACCTCTGCAGCATCGTGAAGTACAGCTCGCTGCGCGCTCCGTAGACCGCCCGCGGGCCGGAGACGTAGGCGAAGCTGTTGATCGCGATCTGCCCGTTGGCGATCGAGTCGATGAACACCGACGGCGCCGGATCGCTGAGTACGCCGGGGTGCTCGGTGTACGCATCCAGCAGGATCTGGCGCAACGCGGCCACGTCGGTGTTCAGCGGCACCGAGAACTGGATCTGGATCCGGCCCTGCGCGTTGCCCATCGTCATGTTGCGGATGGTCTTGGTGATCAGCTCGGAGTTCGGCACGATCAAGGTGGATTTGTCGCCGACCTGGATCTCGGTCGAGCGCACGCTGATCCGCTTGATGTCGCCTTCCTGATCGCCCAGCTTGACCCAGTCGCCGATCTTGACCGGCCGCTCGGCCAGCAGGATCAGGCCGGACACGAAGTTCTGGGTGATCGCCTGCAGGCCGAAACCGATACCGACCGACAGCGCACTGACCACCAGCGCCAGCTTCTCGAAGCCGATCCCCAGCGCGGTCAGGCCCCACAGCACCGCGGCGATGATGCCGAGGTAGCGGGTCACCGTGCTGATCGAGTTGCGCGCGCCGGCGTCCAGTTCGGTCTTGGGCAGGTAGGTGTCGCTGAGCCAGCGCTGGAACGCCTGCATCACCGCCCACACCACCAGGAACACCAGCACGGCATACATCACCGCACTCGGCTTGAGCGTGGTGTCACCGATCTTCAAGCCACCGGACAGCGAATCCAGCCCGCCGAGGAACGCATTGAGGTTGCCGAAAGGCGCGGCCAGCATCAGCAGGCCGAGCACGATCACGCCCACCCGCAGCACTGCCGAGAGCAGGACGCCGGCCTGCTCCACCCGCGACTCGGTCAGCCCGGTGGTCAACACGATGGTCTGCCCGGCACGGCTGCTGGGCGCAAGCACCCAGGTGGCCAGGTCGTCGGCGAACTTGAGCAGCAGCGAGACGGCCATCAGCACCACCGCGCCCCAGATCAGCTGCTGGGCGACGAACAGGGCGAAGTTGAGGTAGCCCAGCAGCGTGGCGATCACCGCCGCTGCCACGGCGATATGGCCGGCCAGGCGCGCCAGCACGATCCAGCCGCTGCGGCGCGGCGCGCCCCGCACCTTGCCGTCGCCACCGGCCCGGGGATCGGCACGCGCTTCGGCCTCGGCGGCTTCGGCGGCCTGGCGGTTGTGCATGCGCGCCAGCGATACGAGGATCGCGATGATCAGCGCCATGTAGGTCACCGCCATCAACCCGTCCGCGGCCACCGTGGTCACCGCGCTGGTGCGCGCCGCACGGTCGAGGGCGACCAGCATGATACTCAGCCAGGTCAGGCCGGCCGCGCCCCAGGCGTACTTGCGCAGGCGCCAGGCCGCGCTGTCGTCCAGCGACAGCAGCCGCCACGACGGCCGCTTGGGCACCAGCAGGCAGGCGCTGAGCGCGGCGATGAACGCGGCCACGAAGGTGGCGACCTCGAACGTCTCGGCCACCGACTGCAGGCGCGGCGGGATCGCCCCGATCGCATCCAGCGACTCGACCAGGGCGACCGCGGCCAGGCCCGGCAGCAGCGTGCCCACCAGCAGCAGCCACACCGCCAGGCCGGAACGGCGCAGACGTCCATCGGGCGCCCGCTCGGAGGCGGCGAAGCGTCGGCCCAGCGCGCGCAGCCACAGCCGCAGCGGGAAGAACATCACCAGCGCCACCGACAGCCCGATCAGCGGGGCGGTCCAGCCGTGTTTGGCGATGGCGTTGCGCGCGGCGTCTCCCCCCATGCGGGACAGGATGGCCAGGCGCTGCACGTCGTCCGGCACATCCTTCGCGAAGCTGCGCCACAGCGACGGCGACAACGGCGAGGCGACTTTACGCGTGAGCTGTTCGCTGAACTGGGTGACCCGCATCTTCTCGATGCGCTCGCCGAGCTGCCTGGCATCCACCGAGAGCAGCTTGGCGCGGGCGATCTGCGCGTTGATGTCGGCCTTCTGCTGGTTCAGCGCCTTGCGCTGCCGGCTGACTTCCGGCGGCTCGACGGTGCCCTCGGCCACCTCGCCGAGCTGGGACAGGCGCGCATCGACCTGCTTCAGCTGCGGGTCCAGCGCGGTCTGCAGGCCATCCGCATCGCGCTGGACGGACAGGGCGCGGTCGGACAGCGTCTTGAGCGTCTCGGTGGTGGCCGCATCCTCCAGATCATCATTGATGGACCGGAAGGTCTTCTCGGCCTCGGCCAGCTGCTTGGCCGGGTCCGGCTCCGCATCCCCGGCCTGGGCCAGCGCGATCGGCGCGGCCCCCAGCCAGGCGAACAACAGCAGCCACGACAACGACCGCACCACAAACGAAGAATGACGAAGCGACACGCCAGCACCAACGGTTCGCGCGGACCACCGCGCCTGCCCGCGACTATAAACCGGGCCCCGTTCAGAACGGGTATGCGGCCCTCAGTACTTCAGGCGGAGCTCTTCGACCTGCGGCTGCAGGCGGGCATACCAGTCCTGGAACTCCTCCTCGGTGATCTCCTCGGGCGCGTACACCGCGATCTCGTCCCAGGCGTGATCGGTCGGCAGCGGCTGCCGCGGGCCGGCCCGCAGCGTATAGCTCACGCCCTCATGGTCAATCACATCGTCGGCCGTTTCCCGGTGCTGGCGGGCAACGCCGGTTTCGCTCTTGAGCAGAATCACCTGGTACATCCGCATCTCCATCGCTGTTGAACGTAGCGCCCACGGCGCTTCGGCCCAGCATAGCGCCACCATCGGGGGCGGACCATGACGCGACCACAACGAACTGTCTCGACGCCGCACTCGCCCCGGCTTCACCCGGCCGTGGCAGCGGCCCCGGCATCGTGGGATCGCACTCTTACCAGCCGTCCCCATGACCACACATCCCGACCTGAAAACCGTTCCCGACCTCAAGCTGCCGCGTTACCTGGGCACCTGGTACGAGATCGCCCGCCTGCCGATGAAGCACGAGCCGGAAGGCTGTACGGATGTCTCCGCGCATTACAGCCTGAAGGACAACGGCCATGTGGCCGTGCTCAACCGCTGCCGCATGGGCAACGAGATCGAAGAAGCCGACGGCGAGGCCTGCCCGGTGGACAACGACCCGGCCCGGCTGGAGGTCAGCTTCCTGCCCAAGGGGCTGCGCTGGCTGCCCTTCACCAAGGGCGACTACTGGGTGATCCAGATCGCACCGGATTACAGCGTCTCGCTGGTCGGCAGCCCGGACCGCAAGTTCCTCTGGCTGCTCTCGCGCACCCCCACGCTCGACCGCACCACCCAGGAACACTATCTGGCCCAGGCGCGCCTGCAGGGCTTCGACCTGAGCGCGCTGATCCAGACCCCGCATACCGGCCACCCCACCGCCTGAGGCTTCAATGGACCTGAAGAGCGGGTACCCGTTCTGGGCCGTCCGCAACGGCCTGATGCATGCGTTTCCACCGCTGGGAAACGATCTGAACTGCGAGGTGCTGGTGGTGGGCGGCGGCATCAGCGGTGCGCTGATCGCCGACGAGCTGTGCGCGCACGGCCACGATGTCGCCCTGATCGAACAGCGCGACATCGGCTGGGGCAGCACCGCGGCCAGCACCGCACTGCTGCAGTACGAGATCGACACCCATCTCATCGATCTCGCCCAGCGCTATGGCGAGGGCGCCGCGGTGCAGGCCTACCAGGCCTGTGCCGAGGCGATCCCGGCCATCTGCGAGGTCGCCGCACCGTTCCGCGACGTGGATTGCCACCGCATGGCCAGCCTGTACTACGCCAGCAAGCGTGGCCACCAGGCAGTGCTGGCCGAGGAATGCGCGCTGCGGGCCAGGCATGGCTTCGCTGTGCGCTGGCTGGACAGCGACGCGGTCGCGGACGAGTACGGCATCCGCGCACCGGGCGCGATCCTCAGCGCGCTCGCTGCACGCATCGACCCCTACCGGCTCACCTACCGGCTGCTGATGCGGCTGCACAAGCGCGGCTGCGGCGTCTACGATCGCACCGTGCTGGATACGCTCACCCCGACCCCGCGCGGGGTCACCGCGACCACCCTGGGCGGCGCGCGCATCCGTGCCCGCCACGTGGTACTGGCCACCGGCTATGCCGGGCAGCGCTGGTTGAAGCCCTCGGTGGCCCGTAACCGCAGCAGCTATGCCTTCATCACCGATCCGATCCACCCGGACCTGCTCGGCCCGCTGCGCGAGACCATGGCCTGGGAATCGGCGCGGCCGTATCTGTACCTGCGCAGCACCGGCGACCACCGGCTGCTGATCGGCGGCGAAGACGACGCCATCGATCTCCCGGCCCGGCGCGACCGGCGGGTGGAGAGCAAGACCGGCAAGCTGCTCAGGAAGACCGCCAAGCTGTTCCCGCACCTGCCGCTGCAGCCGGCGTTCTCCTGGGGCGGCACCTTCGCCGAGACCCAGGATGGCCTGCCGTTCTTCGGTCCGCACCCGCAATGGGGCCCGCGGGTGCTGTTCGCGATGGCCTACGGCGGCAACGGCATCACCTATTCGATGATCGGTGCCGGGCTGCTCCGCGCGCGCATCGAACGGCGCCGGCATCCGCTGGCCGAGCTGTTCGGATTCGACCGGTTGCGCTGAGTTCCCCTTGCAACCCACGCCATGACAGGCATCATTCAAACTACGGCTGCTAGCGTCAGCGCTGTCGGCCGTCCCGCCTGTCTGCTCCGGAGCCTCTCATGATCCGCCTGCTTCCCCTGCTGCTGTGCCTGTCCCTGCCCGGCGTGGCGCTGGCCCAGTCAGCCGCAGGCGCCACCGGCCCGCAGTCCTCGACCGGGCTGGACCTGAGCATTCCCGATGCGCCGCTGCAGTACCTGAGCGATCAGTCCCTGCGTGGCGATCCGCCGGGTACCTTCTACGGCGACCGGACCGGTCGGCGCTCCACCGACCGCGCGGCCAACGGCATCGCCCACGTGACCGATGACAAGCTGCGGGTCAACGGCAGCCTCACTACCGGCATCGGCTATTCCGAGAATTACGGCAACAGCCATTACAACGCGGCCGAGCTCAACCTGAGCAAGAACTACACCACGGACGAGGGCAACACCCGCAACGTCAACGTCAACATCCGGGTGAGCGAGGGCAAGGGCCCCGGCTTCTTCGGCCCTTACGGCTACGACGGGTTCGATGGCTACGGCGGCTACGGCCGCGGCCCGGGCTACTGGGATTACCCGGCGCGCTGGTAAGCGCTGCCGCCTTCAGGCACATACGCGGACGGCCGGGGAAACCCGGCCGTTCGTACATCCAGCGCGCGGTGGCGCGGCCGGATCAGTCCCACCAGCCATCGCGCTTGCTGGCCAGCACGCGGCCATCGTGACCGCTCATGCGTACTTCCACGCGCTGGTTGCGGGCATTGCGCGCATCCAGGGTCCAGGTGGCGCCATCGCGCTCAAGCGAGTCGATCTGCTTCAGCCCGGCCTTGCCGGCCAGCGCCAGGATCTGCCCGGCATCCAGCAGCGCGCGGCCGTCGCGCGGGTCGAAGATCTCGCCCTTGGTGTCATCGATGAGCACTTCATCGACGCTGCCGTCCTTGCGGGTCACATCCGCTTCCCACACGCCATCGTCGTGCTCCAGCTCGTGCACCTGGGTGTAGCCGGCGGCGCTGAGCTTGGCCTGGACCTGGGCGGCCGAGAGGTTGGCGGCGAAGGCCGGGGTGGCGAACAGGGCGGCGGCCAGGGCGGTTGCGGCAATCATCGTCTTCATGGGAATCCTTGAGGGGGCGCCGGTCCATTCCGGCACCGCCAGTCTGGCCACCGCGCCTAACCGGATCATGAGGGCGGCCGTTAGATACTGTTTAGACATCCCCGGTATACCGGTGGCCTGCCCCTGCCCTGCGTGCCCGCATGTCCGCTCTCTCCCTGATGCTGCCCCTGCTGTTGACCCTCGCCCCCCAGGACCCGATGCGGGTGCTCGACGGGGGCAGCCGCCAGCAGGACAGCGTGCGCCAGGCGGTGCGTCAGGGCCGGTTCGTGCCACTGGAACAGGTGGTCGCCGATGCGCTGCGGCGCTACCCCGGCAAGCTGATCGAAGTGGAGCTGGATGACGGCAAGTACGAGATCGAGCTCCTCGGCGCCGATGGCGTGGTGATGGAGCTGGATTACGATGCCGCCACCGGCCGCCTGCTGAAAATGGAAAAAGACTGATGCGCGTGCTGCTCGCCGAAGATGACGCCCTGCTCGCCAGCCGCCTGCAGGCCCTGCTGGAAGAGGCCGGCTACGTGGTCATCCACAGCGCCGAGGGCCGGGATGCCGAGTACCAGGGCCAGATCGAGGACATCGCCGCGGCGGTGGTCGACCTCGGGCTGCCGGGCCTGGACGGACTGAGCGTGATCGAGCGCTGGCGCCAGGCCGGGCGTGACTTCCCGGTGCTGGTGCTGACCGCCCGCGCCCGCTGGCACGACAAGCTGGCCGGCTTCGATGCCGGTGCCGATGACTACCTGACCAAGCCGTTCCAGCCCGAAGAACTGCTGCTGCGCCTGCGCGCCCTGATCCGCCGCAGTGCCGGCCACGCGCATCCGCGCCTGCAGTGCGGCCCGCTGGTGCTCGACGTCAACGCCGGCCGCTTCGAACTGGACGGCGCGCCGCTGGCGCTCAGCGCGCAGGAGCACCGCATCCTCAGCTACTTCATGCACCACCCCGATACCGTGCTGAGCCGCGCGCGGCTGGGCGAGAACGTCTATGAAGATGGCTTCGATCCGGATTCCAACACGCTCGACGTGCTGATCGGGCGCATCCGCCGCAAGCTCGGCAGCGAGCTGATCCATACCCACCGCGGCCAGGGTTTCCGCCTGTCGGCGACGCCATGAGCACCGGCTCGCTGCGCACGCGCCTGCTGGTCGCCGGTGGGCTGGGCCTGGTGCTGGTTTCGGCCCTGGCGACCTGGTGGCTGGGCGCGATGTTCGAGCGCTCCGCACGCACCGCGATGGACGAGCGCCTGGGCAACGACCTGATCGCGGTCCTGGCACTGGCCGAGAGCGATGCATATGGCCGGCTGCAGTGGCGCCAGACCCTGGCCGACGAGCGCTACCGGCGTGTGTTCTCCGGCGACTACTGGCAGGTGCTGGACCGGCAGGGCCAGCCGCTCGGGCAGTCGCGCTCGCTGTGGGACGAATCGCTCGCCGCCCCGGTGGGGCTGCAGCCCGGCCCGGCGCAGGCGTTCGATCTCACCGGACCGCTGCAGCAACCGCTGCGGGCGTTGGCCCAGCAGGTGACCCTGCCCCGCGCCGCCGCGCCGGTGATCGTGATGGTCGCCACCGACCGCAGCCAGCTCGATGCCCAGGTCGCCAGCTTCCGGCAGCGCACCGCGCTCGCGCTGGCCGTGCTGATCGCGCTGTGGTTCGGCGTGCTGGTCACCCAGGTGCATTACGGCCTGCGGCCGCTGGCCGAACTGGTCCGCATCGCCGGGCAGGTGCGCAATGGCGAGAACGTGCGCTTTCCGCAGCAGGGCCTGGTGAAGGAAGTGGCGCCACTGGCCGGCCAGCTCAACGCGCTGCTCGATCATCACCAGCGCATGATGGCGCGCGCACGCCGCAGCGCCGAAGACCTCGCGCACGCGCTGAAGACGCCGCTGACCGTGATCACCACCGAAGCCGAGGGCGACGGCAGCGACTGGCGGCAGACCCTGCGCAGCGAGACCGCGCGCATGCAGGCGAGCATCGATCGCTATCTGGCCGCAGGCCTGGGCGCGGACAGCCAGCAGCGCACGCCGGTCGCACCGGTGATGAGCGCGCTGTGCGGACTGATGCAGCGCGTGCATGCGGCGCGTGGGCTGCGTTTCGAATGCAGCGGCGACGCGGCGGGTGTTTTCGCAGGCGCGCGCGAGGATCTGGAAGAGATGCTGGGCAACCTGCTCGACAATGCGGGCAAGTGGGCCGCGCACGCGGTGCGCGTGGACGTGGCACGGGAGGGTACGCAGCTGCGCATCACCGTGACCGATGACGGTCCGGGACTCCCGCCAGAGCAGCTGGAGCGTGTGCTGGAACGCGGAGTGCGGCTGGATGAGCGTGCGGCAGGCAGCGGACTGGGATTGTCGATCGTGGCGGACATCGCCGAGAGTTACGGCGGCACGCTGGTGCTGGCCAATGCCACGCCGGGATTGAGCGCGACGTTGACGTTGCCCGCGGGGTAAACGCGCCATTGCGTTCGCCATGGGTAGTGCCGGCCGCTGGCCGGCTCCCGACCTTGCGTGGAGCCATGGGTAGTGCCGGCCGCTGGTTGGCTCCCGACGCTGCGTGGAGCCATGGGGTAGTGCCGGCCGCTGGCCGGCTCCCGACGCTGCGTGGAGCCGGCCAGCGGCCGGCACTACCGGTCACCACGCATGGCGTGGATCTACCGGCCGGCGTGCATTTACCTGCCGGCGTGCATCCACCAGCAGTCGATCGCATCCAGCACGATGTGGATGATCAGGCCGATGCCGAACAGCCGCGTCTTCTTCGGGAGGCACAACCCGGCGTACACCGCGATCGCCGGCGCCGTATGCAACGGATGGAAACCGATGCTGCAGCGGTTCGGGGCGTAGATCGGGTCGGCCAGCAGGTGGTCCAGATCGATGATCCAGCCCAGCAGCATCAGCACCCAGGCGGACAGGAAACGCTTGCGCCAGAACATCCACGCCAGCACCGCCGGCACGGCCGCATGCAGGAACAGATGAAAGATCGCGCGCGCGCTCATGCGGGTTCCGGGTGCCTTGGAGGAAGCGCCGCGCAGTGCCCGGCGCTGCGGACGGCCGGGTGAGGCCCGAAGGCCATCACCCGTCGCCACCGGCTCAGGCCAGCGGCTCGTCGGACAGGTAGGTGTAGCCGGTCAGGCCGGCTTCCAGCGCCTCGGACAGTTCCTGCGCCCGCGCCGGCGAGAGGTCCGCCGCCGCCACGCGCGCGGCGTAGCTCGCGCGCAGGTCGGCCAGGCTGTAGCCCACGTAGTCCAGCATCACATCGGTGGTGTCACCGCGGCGCTGCTGGGTGATCGCGTAGCCATCGGCGTCGGCCAGAACTTCCACTGCGTCGGTATCGCCGAACAGGTTGTGGATGTCGCCGAGGATTTCCTGGTACGCGCCAACCATGAAGAACGCGATGCGGTAGCTCTCGCCGGACTTCAGCGCATGCAGCGGCAGCGACGTGTCCAGGCTCTCGTTCTCGACGTAGGTTTTCACCATGCCGTCCGAATCGCAGGTCATGTCGGCGATGATGCCGCGGCGCTCGGGCTGCTCGTTCAGGCGCTCGATCGGCACGATCGGGAACACCTGGTCGATTGCCCAGGCATCCGGGATCGATTCGAACACGCTGAAGTTGACGAAATACTTGTCGACCAGGCGCTCGTTCAACTCGTCCAGCGCCGGGCGATGGCTCTTTTCGTCATAGCTCAGGCGCGCACGCACGGCATGGGCGATGGCGTAGAACAGGTCATCGATGCGCGCCCGCTGCGGCAGGTCGATCTGGCCCAGCGCATAGCTGGACAGGCCTTCTGCATGGAAGTGCTGCGCTTCCTGGAACAGCTCCACCGCCGGGCGCTCGTCGAGTTCGGCGTGGATCTCGCGCATGTGGCGGATCGCCGCCGGCTCGTCGTCGTGCTGGTCCGGCACGCGGCCTTCCTGCGCCTCTTCCACTTCGGAGACGTTGGCGATCAGCACCGCGTGGTGCGCGGTCATCGCGCGGCCGCACTCGGTGACGATCCGCGGCGGGGTCAGGCCATGCTCTTCGCAGGCATTGGCCAGTGGCTGCACGATGTTGCTGGCGTAGGAGTTCAGGCCGTAGTTGATCGAGCAGAAGCTGCGCGAGCGGGTGCCTTCGTAATCCACGCCCAGGCCGCCGCCGACGTCCACGTGGGTGATCTTCGCGCCCAGGCGCGAGAGCTCCACGAAGTAGCGGGTGGCTTCACGCATGCCGTTGGCGATGTCGCGCACGTTGGAGATCTGCGAGCCCATGTGGAAATGCAGCAGGCTCAGGCAGTCCGCGTACTCGGTATCGCGCAGCGACTTCCACAGGTCCAGCAGCTGGCGCGGCGAGAGACCGAACTTGGCCTTGTCGCCGCCGCTGTTCTGCCACTTGCCCGCGCCCAGCGAGGCCAGGCGCATGCGCACGCCCAGGCCCGGCTTGACGTCCAGCGCCTTGGATTCCTCCAGCACCAGCTTCAGCTCGGAGGGCTTCTCGA
>Ga0182007_10000053_pt1 | contig 93177 bp, 168 predicted proteins | sample Sormic07211113_1_FD_123023 | JGI IMG/M metagenome (GOLD analysis project Ga0182007, IMG submission 123023) | Rhizosphere microbial communities from Sorghum bicolor, Mead, Nebraska, USA - 072115-113_1 MetaG | ecosystem: Host-associated > Plants > Roots > Rhizosphere | place: USA: Nebraska...
GCGAGCGCCCCGCCTGCTTACCTCAGGCGGGGCGCCGTGACGTTCTGGCTACGCGAACCACTCTGCTCGGAAGCCCGGATGATCCTTGTAGTGGGTCGCCCAGGTCTGCACCAGCAGCCTCCGGACGGACTGGGCGCCCTCGGCCCACTCTGTGCGATGCCCAGCCTCATCCATTACTTGCCGCTCGCGGACGAAGTCGTCCACGATGGCGCGCTTGAAGGTGAGTTCGGCGAGGACATGCGCCGGATCATGACGGACGATGTGTTCGGCGATACCGGTCCAGTAGGCGGAGGCGCATTCTTCTGCCCGGTCGCCTTCAGTGGCGACGATGACGCCGGTCCCTCCGATCTGCCGGAAACTATCGCCCGCCCTACGGGCCACCCGCTCGTCCTCGTTAAGCCGGTCGCGCAGCCACTGCACGAGATCGTCCATGCTCTTCCGTCTCTCCCTACATGTCGGCCCTGGTCAGGTCGTTTCCGGCCGAGGTATGGCGCGGCATTCGGCGGCGTGGCTCTGCGCCCAGTCGCGGGCATCGCGGTCGGCCGCTTCCGGGTCGCGCACCTTGTCGTCGAAGGTCATCCGCTTGACGACTCGCCAGTGGTTGAATTCCTCGGCCGCCGGGCATCCGGTGCAGGTGGCGGAGGTGTGGTTGCGGTTCTCGCCGATCCCGTCGGGTGTGGGGTAGGTGCGGTTCCCGTGTACGAGGTCGACGGAACAGCCGCCGACGGTGAGGTAGCGGGCGATGACGCCCTCGGGCCAGCCAGTTGTTGTGGTCATTCCTTCTCCTTAGTTTCGTTTGGGTTGATCCGATGTTGCTGACCGATCCGACGTGCAATCTCGGCCGCTTCGGCCCACTCCTGCGCCCGCTCTTCCAAGCTGGGCCGCATCTGCTCCTCAGCGAGTTCGGACAACTCGTTGGCCTGCTCTTGAAGTGCGGTGACGATGGCATCGACCGCCGCGGCAATGGCGCCGCTGGCACCAGCTGGGCGAGCGTCGTTCATTTGGTCTCCTTGTCTAGGTCGCTGCGGTGCCCCTTGCCGGGTCGTGCGGCGTTTGCGGCCTTGACCTGTTGGGGGTCGTAGAGGGCTTGTGCCCGGTGGCTCTCGGGGTGGGCGCGGAAGCTGTGGGCTCGCACCCCCATGCGGGATAGGGCGCCGCGTGCGCTGCTCGGCTGGATGCCGAGATGGGCGGCGACGTCGTCGATGGTCCAGAGGTCGGGCGGTCTTTCGTCTGCCACTCCGACAGTTTGCAGCACGTGCTGCAAGGTGCACTAGGTGGGAACCAGCCAGCATTCGGTTAGTTGCCCGTCGGGCCTCGCCGATAAGGAACCGGCGGGTCAGCGCTCACGACTTCCGGTTGGGCGGTCAGCAGGCGCGAGCGGCTCAATGAACCCCATCTGTTCCAGTACGGGCAGCCACGCCTCAAGCTCGTCTTCGCACTGGGCCCGGAAGCGCGCCGACGGCCCGGCCCAGCGAGGGCACGGCTCCTTGTGCCAAGCCTCGTATCTCATCTCGTAGCGGGCTCGGATCAGCTTCTCAATGCGGGGATCATCCATACCTCATTGTGGCCCGTTGTCAGACCCGCCGCCTAAGATCAGACGCATGCCCCCCACGCCGTCGGATTCGGCCCCGCTGCGCTCTGCCGCCGAGCAGGTGGCCGAGCGTATCGCCGAGCTGAACGAGCGGATCCGCGCGCTGTTCCCGCACCGGGACGTGCGGCTCACCGACGAGCAGAGGGCGACCTACCGGGAGCTGCTGGCGGAGCTGGAGCGGGTGAAGCGCGGGGACATCACCACCGCGGCGTGATTACTTTGCGGGTATCCGCAAAGTTACGGCTCTCTGCAGGCCAGGACCATGTTGCGGAGGTGCGCAACAGGCCGACGTAGGATCCCCGGGTGCCACACACTTTCGACGACCTCATCACCCTGGAGCGTGCCGCTGTCGACGCGCACGCCCGCCTCGCCACCGCCGACGACCGTGATGCGGCAAGGGCGGCAGCCGTCGACGCTGCAGCCGCCTTCCAGGCCGCCGTCACCGAATACGCGGCAGCCGAGGGCGAATCGCGGGTCGAGGTGGAGATGCGGGTGAAGAAGGCCGTGCGACACCCGGAGCCGACGGCCTGACAGCAGCCCGCCCCGGCTGCATCACGGCCGGGGCGGCACCAGCGCCAGAGCATGGACTGGTTGTTCCGATCAGCTTACGGGCCAGGGCTGACAACAGCGGGCCACTCGTCCAGCGTCTGCCCGGTCTCCTCGTCGACGAGGACGATCCGCACCCCGCCGACACCCCAGTCGCTCACCCATGCCCGGAACTTGTCGCGGGCCGTCGCCTCACGCGCCCACCAGCCATGCATGGCCGGACGGCCGGCGGCAGACAGGGTGAGGTGGAAGCGGGAGGCGTTCATGGGAGCCGTCATGGGAGGCATCATGAGCGACGACACCGCCTGGGGATGAACCCGGACAGCACGACGCCCCCGCAGCCAAGACTGCGGGGGCGTTCGCATGCTCACAGGCCGATGTCCTCGCTGGCAGCGTCGGTCCATTTGTCGGCTTCGCGAATGTACCCCCAGAAGGCGGGGCTGTTGTCGGCGTGCCCGGACTGGGCGCGGATCTTCTCTTCGCGTTTTCCGGCCCGGCGGCTGGTGGTGATGAATCCGGCTCGCATGCTGTGGCCGGTGAGTCGGACGGCGACGCCTGCGCGTTCGGCGTTGCGGGCGATGATCTCGCGGACGGCTTCCGGCGAGAGGGCACGGTCGCCGACGTGTCCCCAGACGTCGATGGGCAGGAAGGCGGGCCCGGCGGTGATCCCGGCTGCGGCTCGCCAGGTGAGCCAGGCGCGGACGGGGCAGGTGTCGACGTTCTTGCCGCAGGAGACGACGACGTCGCGGGGAGGGCGGCCCTTCACGGCGGGCACGTGGACTTCGAGCCCCTGGCTCACGTGGACGATGGCCTCGGCGCGGAGGGCGGCGACTTCGGCGGAGCGTCCGGCGATGGCGAAGGCCATGAGCCAGAGGGCGCGGTCGCGGAGTCCGGTGAGTCCGTCGGCGACGGCGGCGTTCATCTGGCGGAGCTGCTCGGGCGTGACGGCTGCCGCCTTGCCTCGGCCGCGTGCTTGCCGTTCGGGGTCGTTCTTCAGCGGCTTGAGGGCTTGGCGGGCGGCGACGGTGGCGGCCTTGGGGACTTCGATGCCGTGTTCGTTCCGTGCGGTGACGGTGACGCCGGTGATGCGCCGGTCGATCGAGTTGGGTGCGGCCGCCTTGATGGTGTCGAGCCAGACGACGAACCCGACGAGCGTGCCCTTGGTGACGGCGGTGGACGGGAGGCGGCTGCCGGTGCGCTCCCCCAGCCAGTCGTGGAACTCTTCCCAGAGTGCCCAGTCGTTGGCGTAGCCGCGCTTGGTGTTGTGGGGGCGGATGGCGTCGAGGTGCTTCTCGGCTGCTTCTTCCATGGCGGCCAGGACGGCGAGCGTCGCAGCGTCGTAGGCGGCGGGGGTGGCGTCCGGCTGGCGCGGGACGAGGTCGGTCATCCCTTTCCCTCCCGCCGTGCGTGCATCCGGTTCTTGATCTGCTGCTGGGTGGGCGGCTGCCAGGTGTGGCTTCCGTCTCGGCCGACCTGGATGGCGTGGCCGCGCTGTTCGATGCCGCACAGACGGCAGCCGTTCGGGCTGATCATGCGCGTGCCTTTCGGATTGCGGGCCAAGACCAGCCGTGCCGTGTCCGGTGCTTGCCGTCGTGTCCTGCAGTTTGATTGCACTTGCGGGGCTCGTACCGCGAGGGCACCAGATGGGCAGGGCCGCCCATGTCGTCGCATTCGGGTTCGCCCGGGTTGGCGAAGCACCTGAACCAGTCCAAATGCAGGAGCGTGGACGCGTCGTCTCGGTAGCACATGTGGGCGGTGCAACTGCCGCAGAATTCGCACTCGCTGCATTCATCGAGCCGCCACGGGGCGACGAGGATGCCGAAGTGGGCGGTGTAGCGGCGGTTCGCGCACGGCGTCTCCCAGGGGCGGCCCATGTCAGGCCCTCCCGTCGGGCAGGGAGGTGGTGCTCGGGACTTCGTCGGCCCGGATCAGGCGATGCGCGTTCCCCCGGGCTGCGGCGAACGCGAACTCCTCCGGGGTCAGCGCGTCCTCGCCCTCGGGTAGGTAGAGAGATCCGTCTTCGTAGACCAGGGCGATGCACGTGGTGGCGTTGCGCGGGTTGATCACCTCGTACCAGCCCGGACCGGAGTTCACCTCAGACATGGCCGACGTCCCCGACTGGACCCGCTTGCAGCGGAGGGTCCGACAGGAGGCTTCCGTCGCGGTCGACGAGGACGAGGCTGTGGAAGTGCCAGCGGCCGAGGAGGTAGCGGCCAACCGGGCGCCCCTCACCTAGGGTGGCCACGGAGTGCACACCCATGTAGTGGATACGGTGCAGGATGTCGCACTGGTCGCCGTCTGGGCAGTCCGCGGGGTGGGGCCAGCTCGTTGTGCGCCCCTCATCCGTGTCGGTGATGGTCAGGTAGTGCGGTGTGTTCATGCCGTCTCTTCCTGTGTGCCCGGAGGGTCGTGCACGACCCTCCGGGCGGGTTCCGGTGGGTCAGTGGTTGCAGGTGCCGTTGGCGCAGGCGTCGCCGCAGCGCTCGAAGGTCTGGCCGAACAGCGGCCCTGTGATCTTGTTGGCGGCTCGCACTCCCTTGTCACCGGCGACCTTCTGTCCCGCTCGGGCCACAGCTGCGGCGGCAGAGTCAGCGGCCTGCGAGACCTTGCGTCCGAACATGATTCCTCCAGTGTTGAGGTGGGTGACTCTCCAATAAACGTACATGGCGTCGCCATGTACATCAAGCCCCGATGGTAATCTCGTCTTCATGGACCCCAACCTCGAAGACCAACCGATCGCGGTCGCCCGCGCCAACATCTCCAAGCTGCACAACGCCGTGCAGCTACTCAGGCGCGTCTACTTCCTCACCAGTAGGGGCACCCGCGAAGCCGCTGTCGTGCCCGTCGACCTTGGCGAGTTGATCCAGGAAGTCGGCGGGCCGGACAATGCGGTTGCGATCCTCAAGGATCACTTGGATGACGCCACCCCTTCGAGTTCGGAGCGCTAGCCGGAGTCGGACAATCACCCCAAATAATGCCCGCGATATGGCATGTTATCGAGAGCCGTCGGCTCCAACGGGGCGCGCTTCACAAGACGTTATGCGCTAGCCCTGCCTCTTGCGTGTCCAGCACTGGACATGTAGTTTGATGGACATGACGCGACAGACCAGTGCACCCCTCGAACACTTGAACCTGAACACAGCCGACCGACAGGCCCGCGAGATTGCCCGCTCGTTCAGCGAGTTCGGCCTCGACCTCAACCCGCCCTACCAGCGCGGCCGGGTCTGGACCGAGGACCAGCAGATCGCACTCATTCGGTCGTGGCTCACCGGTACGCCCACCGGAGTGGTCATCTTCAATGACCGCTGCACCCCGGAATGGAAGGACGCCAACGGCTACGACCCCGCCGACCGTGACGAGGCCATCTACGCCTGCATCGACGGGCAGCAGCGCATCAGCACCGCCCGAGCCTGGTTCGCCGACGAGCTGGCCGTGCCCGCATCGTGGTTCGCGGCGGAGGACGTGACGAAGACCGAGGACACCGACGACGGACCCTACGTCTGGTGGACCGGGCTGACGTTGCCCCGACAGCGGCACTTCGCCAACCGGGCGCACCTGACCGTCGCGACCGCTCGTGTCGCCACCATCCAGGAGGAGGCCGCGATCTACCTCCTCGTCAATGGTGGCGGCACCCCGCAGACCGACGCCGACATGGCGAACGCCGCGCGAGTGGCGGGTCAGCAGTGAGCGAGCAGCGCGAGAAGCTGACCCACCGGGCCGAGGAACTGCGTGACCAGCGCGCGTCGGTTGCCGACCAGCTCAAGGACGTGGCCGCCGAGCTGTGGCGGGACGGTCTGGAGAACGTCCGGGAGCTCGGGCGGCTCACCGGACTGTCCCGCACCACGCTGTACGCCGCCCTCCGCGAACGCGGCATCGAGCCCACCGACCGCACCGACAGGTAGGAGGCTGGGGGGTGTGCCCGCGCGGCTGCGGCACGTCGGCGCCCCCGCCAGCATCCGCAACCACCTCAACCGCCACCACAAGGAGGACTGACCATGGCGACCCGCTACGGCTGGGATGACGACGTGCGGCATCACCTGTCGCAGATGATGCCCGGCCCCCAGGCTGACGATCTCGTAGCTGCGCTGAAGAAGGAGCACTCTCACGACATCGCCAAGAAGCTGCGAGCCATCCCCCTGTCCGGCGTGGAAGCCGGGGTACGGGACGCCCTCGTCGCCCAGATCGAGGCCGCCTGACGCCGCCTCCGTCGCCAACCGCATCCGCAAGCACCACACGAGCAAGGAGAGTTGATCTATGGGACGTGAAGTCCGTCGAGTGGCCCTCGACTTCGACTGGCCGCTGAACAAGGTCTGGGAGGGCTTCCTGTCCCCCGACCGCTTCGACGAGGATCAGTGCCCGGACTGCAAGAGCGGCTACTCGCCGCAGGCGCAGAACCTGTACGGCCTCTGGTACGGGAAGATCCCCTTCGACCCGAACAGCACCGGCTCCACGCCGTGGGGCATCGGCACTCCCGCCATCCGGGCGCGCGCCGAGCGGAACGTCGCCGACGCCCCGGAGTACTACGGCCGCGGCGAGGCAGCGATCGCCCGCGAAGCCCAGCGGCTCGCCGACCACTTCAACAACGGCTGGCTGCACCACATCAGCCAAGAGGACGTCGACGCCCTGATCGACGGTGGCCGCCTCTACGACTTCACCCACGTCGTCGTCCCCGGGAAGGGATGGCAGCCCAAGGACCCGCCCGTGAGGCCGACGGCCGCCGAGGTCAACGAATGGTCGCTGTCCGGCTTCGGGCACGACGGGATCAACGCCCACGTCGTCATCAAGGCACGCTGCGAGCGCGAGGGCATCAGCGACACCTGCCCTACCTGCAAGGGACACGGCAGCATCGAGAAGTACAAGGGGCAGCGCGCCGAGGCCGAAGCGTGGGAGGCGAGCGACCCGCCGAAGGGCGACGGTTGGCAGCTGTGGGAGACCGTGAGTGAAGGGTCCCCGATCAGTCCGGTCTTCGCCGCCCCCGAGGGGCTCGCCGAGTGGATGGCTTCACCGGCGTATACGTGGGGCGCGGTAAAGAGTGACGCGGACAGGCCGTCCTACGAGACGGCGCTGCGGTTCGTGAGCGCGGGGTGGGCGCCCAGCTTTGCCAGCACAGTCAGTACGGGCGTCGTGTCCGGCGTCGAATGGGTCGGACACCACGCCGACGACGAGAAGTGACGTGTGCCCAGCCTGCGGCTAACAGGCTGGGCCACGGTCCGACCCTAACCCGGACACGACGAAGCGCCCCCGCCACCTGCGCGAAGCAGGCGACGGGGGCGCGTCACGTGGCCGGTCAGCAGCCGAGGACGATGAGGATGTGCACCAGCACGTCCAGCACGACGGTCACCTCCCTCCCGCAGGGCAGGGATGGGGCAACCGGCCCATTGGGGTGGCCGGTGGTCTATGCGGCGAGGACGGCGCGGGCATCGCGCCGCCACTGGCGTTTCTCGCGGGCACGCTGCGTCTTCTTGTCCACGCCGTCATCCGGGCAGTCCCGACCGGCCGGGCTGCACCGGCAGGACGGGCAGAACGACGGATGGACGCGGCTGAGCATGCGCGCCATCAGTCGGCATCCGTGGGCAGCGGCGCCGACGCTGAGGGCACAGGCTGTTCGTCGATGCGGCCCATCCGTTCCAGCGATGCGGCGTCTGCGGCGGTCGTGTCGGGGCGCGGCGCACACTCAACAGGCGGCTCAACCATCCCCGCCCTCCTCCTCATCGGCCGGCCACGCCGGTTCACGGAACAGCCCCTGCCACTCGGCGGCCGGCCTACCGGTGGACTCCACCACGTCCGGCGCGATGCCGTCCGGTCGTGGACCCGAACCCAGCGGTCGACGAACCCGTTCCTCCATGACGCCTCCTCCGTGGGATCGCCGCACCAACCAACAGGCCGGCCGTCGGATCGACCGGCGCCGACGGGGACGGTGTCGACGTCGACGAGTCCGTGCAGTCGTACTGCGGCGAGCTGGGGTCGAAGTCCGCGGCCCGCGTACACGACACTGTGTGCGTCACCCCGGCACTGTCCGTCCACGTGTACGTCCAACCGGCCGGCGGCTGACCGTCACTCCCGGCGGTGCCGTCCCGCCCGTCCTTGCCATCCTGGCCGGCCGGACCCGGCGGACCGACGGCCCCCGGTGAACCCGCGACGCCGGGCGCCCCCGTACTGCCCGGTGAACCGTTCTGGCCCGGAACGCCCTGAGCTCCTGAAGGGCCAGGTGAGCCTGCGACGCCCCGCGGGCCAGCAGGCCCGGGGATCGGCACCGGCACCTCGGCGCGCGCCGACAGCGACGGCACAGCCTTCGACGGGTCCGGTACGACCGGCGTGCCGCCGTGGGATTTCACCTGCTGGCGCAGCGCCCGCACATCCCCGGCCAGCGTGGCCACCGCGCCACCGCGCAGGTTCGCCTCCGTGGCCAGCTGGTCCGCGCGGTGCGACTCGCGCCCGATCAGGATGAACGCCAGCCCGAGGCCGCCGCCCAGGACGAGCAGGGCGGTGGCGATCCACAGAAGTACCCGGTGCCGCACCAGTGCCTGCGTCACGGTGCACCACCCAGGGCCACGACCAGGTTCCGCAGGCGGGAAATCTCCGCCTCCAGTGATGCGACTTTCGCCTCAGCGGCGTGCGCTCGCGCCTCAGCAGTCCGCTCGTCGAGCTCTGCCTTGTTCCGCTCCTCGACGAGCGTCTTCGTCAGGTTGTCGTATCCCGTCAACGCTGCGCCCTCCCGGGCCGCCCTATTCGCGCCGCGGGAGCCGTAGATGGCTGCCGCCGCAGTCAACGGTGCGGCCACCAAAGCGGCAACAGCCGTGATCAGCGCGGCGTCCACACGTACCCTCCGCAGCGCTCACAGGGCGGGATCAGGCCCCAGGGGTGACGGCACGCCGGGCGGAACGCGGCGACGTGGCCGCCTCGATCCCCGGAGCGATACCCGACGGCTTCCACAGGGTGTGGTAGGTCGCCCCGATGACGATCACCGACAGGAGGATGCCAGACACGATCGTCCGCCCGTGGAAGGAGTCGTTGAAGTACGCCGTCCCGAGCCCGTCCGCTGTGGCGACGAGCATCATGAAGATGCCCTTGGCCATGGCGGACCATCTGGGCTGGTTGACGACGGCGATGACGGGCGGCAGGACGACGGCGAGCGCCGCAGCCCACAGTTCGGGGTTGGAGAGAGGCATGACGGACTCCTTGTTGAGGTTCAGACGTTGGGGACGTGGAGCTTGGCCCACGAGGTCGGGCCGGGGATGCCGTTGGCGTCGGCACCGCTGTAGCCGAGGTGCCGCTGCCAGGCGGCATACGAGGCGACGTCTCCGGAGCCCCACACGTTCGAGTTCGCGTCCGACTGGTAGCGGCCACAGCCGACGGCGACGAGCCGCTTGTGCATCGCGGCGATGATCGGCGAGCGGCGGCCGGGCTTGAAGAAGGAGGCGCCCGGGAACGGCTCGAAGGACTGCGCCGGCTTCACCGGGGCCGCGAACAGGTCCGGCATCGGCCCCGGGTCGATGTGACTGTTGCCGGGGATCTGGTTGTGGCCGTAGTGGCCGCCCTCGGCGAGCCAGGTGGCCGTGGAGACGGTGTCGCGGGCGAACGCCGTCGGCGCCCCGCCGGGCCAGCGGTCCTCGATGCCCAGCGAGCGCAGCCACGCCATGATCCCGTCGAGGCCCTTGCAGGGGGTGTCTCGGACGGTCGTGTACTTCTTCCCGCCGACGGTCTCGCCCGCGGTGAACACGGTCTCGATCTGCACGCAGTACTTGCCGGTGCGGTTCGTGCGGACACTGCCAGCGTTCTGCAGCGACAGCGACCTCGAGTCGGCGGGGAAGAACTGTGTGATCTGGCCGGTGAACGGGTCCCACAGCAGGTGCGGGGCCACGTCGGCGCCGCCCCCCGTGAACCAGCCGAGCTCGTTGGCGAACGTCCAGTCGCTGGCGTTGGAGGTGATATGCCAGACCGCGCGGGCCGGGCCGCCATCCATCACACCGGTGTTGCCGAGAGCGTGCCGGGCCGCACCGGGCATCCACAGGTCGGTCATCAGGCTCTACCCCCATCCGCGTCGTCGTGGAACTGCCGCGCGGCCTGGAAGGTCTCGCTGGTCTCGCCTGCGGCGCTCACCGAGGCGACGGCGGAAGCCCACGTGTTCGCGTCCAGGACCACGGTCTGGTGGGCACCGGGTCCCATGCTGTCCGGGGCGACGATCCGCACGGAACCGTCGTCCTCGCGGCGGAAGAACCAGTTGTCGCGGGCGTGGAAGCCGCTGTTCTCAACGGTCATAGCGGTCGGGGTCCCTTCATGACGGGCCGCGCACCCGCGGCTTCCTGCTCGGCCGTCGAACCGCCGAGGATGTGGTGTACGAGGAGTTCCTCGTTCTGCCGGTGCAGGGCGGTGATGTGGTCGCGGAGGATCTGCATGTGGCGCCTCGACCAGCGCCAGTGCGCCCACGCCCACGCTGCGGCCGGAGGCGCCCACACCGCGTTCGCCAGCAGATTCGGCCACAACTGAGCCCACACGGTCATCAGCTCAGCCCGTTGTCGTGCGCCCACACCGTCAGAGACCGAAACGCCGCAACAACGTTCGGATCCACCGAAGGAGTGGGCACCGGAAGAGGGGGCGGCGCCGGAGTCGGTGTCGGCTGCGGCTGGGGTGCGGGCACCGGGTTGGGGTCGCCGGTGAGTGAGGAGAAGTCCTGGCCGAGCGTGTAGAAGTCGTACCCGGCGATGTCCTTGCCCGTCTTCGGGTCGATCATGTCCTCGGTGACGAGGACCCACCCCTCCCTGTAATACTTCTTGAAGAACCGCCACGTCATCCGCTGAACGGCACCCCACGTCACGGCCCCGAGACCGTTTTCGTCGAACGCGCCGATCGTGACGCAGTGGCCGCCCTCGATGCGGGCGCCCTTCACGACGTCCCACGGCTTCCCGGCGTTGAACTGGTCCATCGCCGAGCCGGGGAAGTCCATGCCACAGTAGATCTGCCCGAACAGGGCGATCGCCTGCTTGACCTCGGTCTCATTCGACAGGTCAACCTTGGCGAACGCGACGATCTTCTCGCCGAGGAAACCGTTCTTCCGCCAGTAGTCCAGAACGTCCTGACAGACCGCACCCTGATCCGTAGCCGGATCGTTCGGGTCGAACCCGGTGACCGCCGAGTACAGAGCCAGCGCGTCCTTGTCTGTGACCTTGAGGACGCGCCCTTGGTTGACGAAGACGTCGCCGATCCGCTTGTGGCCGACGCCGGCGCACGTACAGTCGCCGTAGTCCGCATTACCGAGAACGCCCCAGTCGGCGACCGGAACCGGCGACAGCCAGTCCGCCGACACGGGCGGCGCAGGCAGCTCGGGGCTGAGATAGGTACCGAACTTCAGATGCGGGCGCGCCGGCTCAGCAGGCAGCCGGCCGCCCTTGAAGCGGATGTTGCGGGTCATGATGCTCCCGGACGTGCGAGAGCCCCCGACGTGCGCCGGGGGCTCGGTGAGGGCTGGAGAAGGTCAGGAGACTTCGGGCTGCGGGTCGAGGAGGACTGCGGTGAGGATCTCCATGTTCTGGTGGCAGATGCCGCACTGGACGAAGCAGTTGGTGCCCGCGTTGGAGTAGAACGGGTTGACCGTGAACTCTTTGCCGAAGTTCTCGCAGGCCTCGTTGTCGTCGCGTGCCGTGACTTCGTAGTACAGCGCGGGTTCGAACGTCACGCTCACAGTCCGATCACCATCCAGTTCAAAGTCGTGGTCGTTGTGTTGGTGCGGGTCAGCCACAGCGTCAGGCCGCTTGAGGTCAGGTTGTTGAAGGAGACGCCGGTGACCTGCGTGCCCGGCAGGCTGGTGTTCGCGGTGACGAGAGCTATGAAGGTGCTGCCTGCAACGCTCAACCCCGTCACGGCCGCCGAGGTGGGGGTGTTCGCGGCGCTGGGCGTGATGTTTGTCGTGCCCCAGGCGAAGTTCTTCGACGTGAGTACGCCGAGGATGTCCATGTTGCACTGCGTGCCGCTCTCGCCCTGGACGTATACGTAGGGCGTGGCGCCAGCGTAGATGGACTCCAGGATCATCACTGCGCGGTGATCCGCTGCACCGACCGAACCGGATGTCAGCGTGAAGTCGGAGTATTGGAAGGCGTCGGTGTCGTAGCTGGCGCTGGCCGGGACTTGCACCAGGCCGTTTTGTACGGGCCGGAACTGCAGGATCCCACTCGCCAGGTAGGCGGAGAAGTTATTGGGGTCCTGCCGGCCGCGAGTCCACAGGCCGCCTCCGCCTCCAGAGTCCTCGGGACCGAGTTCAGCGAGGAGCGTGATGCCGTCGGTGTCGTACACCTGGAGCGACTTGGTGGCCTGGCTGAGGACGACACGGGACCCGTCCGGCGCGGTCTGCACGAGACCGATCGTTGCCGAAGCGAGCCGGTGCGCGGCCCGCAACTCCCGCATCTCCCGCTTCAGCGATGCGACTTCGCGTGCCAGGGTCGTGGCGTCTGCGGGCAGCTGGTCGAGTTGGCGAGGCGTCACGAGTCCTCCTCTACGAGGATCGGGCTGACCTGGTCGTTGTCTACGTCCAACTGCCACGACCAGCAGCGCGCTACAACATCGACGCCGCTGGGGTGCCGGGGCGACTTCCCTCCGGGTTCGACGGCGAGGTGGACGCTGTCCCCCAGCCCCCAGTCGGTGCCGAGGCGGGGAGATCTGGATGCGGTCGCCTGGATGCTCCACACCTGGGCGCCCTGCCCCATGAGGGCCGCCGAGTTGGCGGCATGCGCATTCAACTGGTCAGGGTCGGTGACGCCCGACGCTGGCGTATATCGGTATTCCCAGGTGGGCCAGCCCGCCGCGATCAGACTCGTGGCCAGGTGGGGCGTGGAGGTGAGGCGAGATGTTCCTTCTCCTTCGCCGCGGGCGATGACGCTGGTGGCGCCTTTTTCGGCCTCGTAGGACTCGGCGAGGCCGTAGGTGGCGACGCAGCCCGGAAAGTCGAACGTGGCCTCCGGGGTGGTGGATTGGCTGCCGATGGCGGATCGGATGCGCAGTGGGAACTGAAATCCGTTCTGCGAGGCGTTCCAGGCGACGTCGATGGTCCATTCGGGGCCGCCTTCGAGGGCCATGACCTCTTTCAGGCAGGACAGGATCGTTTTGTCGTCGCTGTCACTGACCAGGTAGTTCATGGTGGTGCCGGTAGCGACGGAGTCGATGACGATGGGTGGGCCGCCAGTGAGGGCAGGGGTGGCGAGGGCGCTGATTACGCTGGCCTGGTCGACGGCGATGAGGGTCTGGTCGCCGGGGTAGCGGCCGTCGAGGTAACGCTCCAGGGTGGCCGCGCCGAGCTGTACGGTCTGGCTGCTGCCGCCGGTTCGGGGTAGTACGCAGCCCGCCCATACGGGCGTGTTGGTGGCGAGGTCGACGGCGACGAGCATGCTGCGGCCCGGGGCTGTCGCACCCTCCCAGCCGCTGGGGGCGCCGGGCAGGGCGAGTTCGAACTGCACGGTCGTCGTATCGCCCAGTTTTCGCGACAAGGCGCCGGTGGGCTTGAGGGAGGGAAGGTCTTCGACGATGCCGCCGGTTTTCATGTCGCAGCCGTACCAGGCGAGCTGGTAGGGGCCGGTCGTCACGAGGTGGCCTCGTATTGGCCCACGAGATGGAACTTGTTCGTCGCCGCCCATGTCCAGGGCGAGAGGCTGTCGACGACGCCGCTGTTGAGGGCGGTCCCGTTGACCGCGCCTGATCCGACCTGTAGCTGAATGTTGAGGCCGTCTCCGGTGGTGATCGCGTTTCCGGCGACGCCTCTGCTGGTGCCGGGCTCGAACATCACGTTGGCGACCGGGTAGTTGACCATGGCGGAGGTGACGGGCAGCGTGAACTGCCAGTTGTCGCTCGTGGTTGCTCCGCTGCCGAAGTTCGTGGTGCTGCCGAAGACGATGTTCATCCAGAACGTCACGAGGCGGCCGAGCTTGTAGTACCGGCAGTCGATGGTCGCATTGCCGAAGGACGGCGAGTGTGAGCCCGTGCTCGTTGACCAGATCGGCGTCCACGGTGTGCTCGCGCCGGGCACCTTCTGGAAGGTGTCCCAAGAGGAACCGTTCCAGCGCCGCAGATTGGTGTTGTCGTCGTAGTACTGGCCCACATACGGGCTGGATGGGGCAGATGACTGCAACGGCAGGATGCCGCCCGGGGCGACCGTGTACGGCAGTACGGCGGTGGACACGGACGGGCTGCCGCCGCCCGAGTGCGGCACGGTGATCGTGGCGAGCGGCAGGTAGATCTCCGTGCCCCCCGGCGTCGGCGCAACGGGCGTCGACGATGCGGTGCCCGCCAAGTAGACGACATCGGTCTTCCGTAGCCCGGTGGCGTCGAAATCCGTGTCCCAGATCCGGAGATACACCAGGTCGATGCGGTCGAGCGTGGCGTGTGCGGCGTTGAGCGTCCCCGACCAGGTCGAGGTGAGGACGCCGATATACACGCCGTGCTGCGTGAAGATCCCGGTGCCCGGCGACACGTTGATCGTGGATCCGGCCAGAGAAACCGCCAGCCCCGGGTCGCCGGGCCTCACCCCGGAGCGGGCACCGAAGGTCGCGCCGGTGGACATCACGAAAGCGCGCAGGGCGTCCCGCAGGTTCTGGCCGCTGTAGGAGAGGGTGTTCTGGAACATCGGAGTGTCAGCCACAGGGGCCCCCTTTCACATCCAGGCGGAACGCCAGCGGGCGGTCAGCAGCGCGGACGCGTTGTAGGTGGACGAGCGGAACTGGAAAGTGACCGTGGAGCCGGCGGGGATGGTGGGCCAGCCGTTCGGTAGGGCCAGGAACCGTCTGCGGGACGCCGTGCCGTTGAGGGTCACCGTGTGGGCGTCGGTGTCGATGATGAGCTCGTCACCGGATGCCAGGTCCTGGCTGTAATTGAGGAACCGGACCGTACCGTCCGGCATCTGCGCGATGACCTGCGGAGCGACAATCGGGCCGTCCACCACCAGGACGGGCCGCGTCTCGAACGTGCCCCCGTTGACGGCGTCGAACTGGCCGGCCACGGTGGTGGCGCTGATCGTCCACGGCAGTGTCGCCGACAGGACGAGGCCACCCGAGGTCACCGGCAGGCCGGTGCTGACGGACTGCAAAGTGGTGCTGTAGCGGCGTGGATCGCCGGCCGTGACCATCACGCTGTAGGTGGCGATTCGGTCGGTTACATAGGTGAGCAGTAGTTTCCCGGAGCGCCGCACCACCGCCTGCTTGGATCCGGCCAGCTCGTACACGACCAGCGTGGTGTCGGTGAGCGAGGCCGCTGACCGGATGCGCTCCATGGCGTCCTCGAGCGTCATCCGGTCCGGTGCGGTCACCGTTCCCGTCAGGGTGAGCGGCCGGGCCCCCAGGTAGACGGGGCTGGCCCATGCTCCATGGTCGGCCTCCCGTTCCGTGTACTCGGAGCGCACATCCGGGCTGTCCCACCCTTCAAAAGTGGTGAGCGCCCAGTTCACTCCGTTGGAGTCGACGCCGCCGAGCGGAATGGCGCCCAGGTCGACACGGAGGCCGCCGAGGTCGGTGCCAGCAACCCCTACAGGCACGACATCCCCCCTTTCAGCCGACGAACGTCATGTGCCGCACGATGTCGGCGGCCTGCTCGGCGGAGCTCTGCTTGGCTCCGTACAGGTTGATCTCGATGTGCTTGACGACCTCCCGGGCCATGGCTGCCGTCGACGCTCCCGCCGCGGCGTAGCGGCTGGCGGGCACCAGGCGGTAGCCGAGCGCTGCCGCCGCGGTGCTCAGCAATGCCCGGCTGCGGGCGGTGTTGGCGAGCGGGATGAACGCCTCGGGAACACCCGCCTCGGCGGCCAGCACCGCGGTGGGCCTCGTGAGGATGTCGCCGGCCGCCATCGCCTTGCCGCCCTGGGCGACCCACTGCCGCACGAACGTGTCCTTGTTCGCCGCGGGCAGGGCACTGATCTGCTTGGTCATCTTCGGCACGAGGGCCTTGATGACGTCGGTGCTGAGCCCTGCGGAGATCAGGTCCGCGTAGCCGCGCCCCGGGCCACCCCGCAGAGTGGACAGCAGAATCAGCGAGTTGGCGAGGTCGTCGCCGGTGAGCGTGTTCTGCGCCTTCCCTACCTGCTTGTTGGCTGCCGCTGCCGCTTTGCTGTCCCCGGCCGCCTGATGGGCAAGCGCCTGCGCATTGGAATCGCCCTGCGCGGCCAGGGCCTGGGCAAGATCCCCGTAACCCTCCGCCGCTAGTTTCTGCAGGTCAGCGGCGAACTGCTGGTTCTGCTGGGTGGACGCGCTGAGCTGTTTGTCGAAGTCGGCGAGCGTGGCCTTCGCCGTGTCACCGGTCTTCTTCAGCTGGTCGACGATGTGCTTGAACTGCTTGTCAGAGGCTCCGGCCAGCTTGTTGACGAGGTCGTAGCCGTCCTGGCCCATGCCTTCCAGCAGGGCCTCAACGTCGGCACCACCCCGCTTGGAGATCTTCGACAGGTTGCCGCGCCACTTCTCCGTCGCCGCAACCGACTTGTCCAGCTCCTTCTCATATGCCTTCAGATCGAAGCCCGTCGGGGCCTTCGAGCCATGCTTCAGTCCAAGCTTGTCGTCAGCGGCGTTGACCTTCTTCCGATCGTCGGAGACGGTCTTGTCCGCCGACTTCTTCGCCTTCTCCGCCCTGTCGACCCGCTCCTGCGCCGCCCGCAACTGGGCCGCGGTGTGATGGTGGTGGCGCACGTAGGAGAGGTTCTTCTCCGCCGATGCCAGATCGTCGGCCGCCTTCCTCTGCGTCTTCAGGGCCGCGGTGAGCTTCTCCCAAGCATCCTTCAGGGCCTGGATGTCGGCGTCGTAGCGGGACTTTGCGTCCGACGGGCCACCCAGGACGGGCATGCCGGTCGGGCTGTAGGTGAATCCGTCGAGGCCGCCGGAGGCGTAGGTGATGCCGCCGGCGCCGTACCACATGACGGGTCCGCCGCCGAGCCGCTTCACGGTCTCCTCGGCGATCCGCCGCGACCGGCCCCGCTTGGAGGCGGCCAGCGGAATGTAGGCCTCGCCGCCCGTCTCGTCCTCCGCCCACACCCGCCAGTCGCCGGCGCGCGCGATCTGCGCGACATGCGACTCGCGGGTACCGCCGCCCGCGTAGGTGAGGATATTCCCCCGGGCGTTGGGGGTAACGCCGAGCTCGGTCTGCTTGTGGACGGTGGTCAGGTACTTCGTCTGATAGATACCGATGCCGATGGTCTTGCCGTGCATGTTGTTGATGGCGCCCTGGATGGCTTGCGCAGCAGAGATCGGGCCGCCCGTCGGGATCGTGATGGTGACCCTCTTCGACCCCGGAACCTGGTGGATTTTGAAGCCGAGGGCGGCCAGTGCTGCCTGCGCACCCCCGGTGAGGGCGCTCACCGTGACAGACTTGCCCTTGGTGGCCGCCACCTTGCGCTGCACCGCCTGCAGGTCCGAGATCGCCTTCGCGGTCGCGGCACTGACGGTGACGCTCTTGGACGGCAGCTTCTTCGCAATCAGCGCATCAAGCGCCGCGGCGGCCTTGCCGGTTGGGGCGGTGATCTCCATCTGCCGTCCGCCGGGCAGAGTCTTCACCTTGAAACCGACGGACTCGATGTCCTTCTTCGCCTCCGCGGTCAGCGCCGACACCTTGATGACGCCGCCCTTCGGCATGTGCCCGGCCAGGCCCTGCACGTACAGCAGCTGCTTCTGGGTGTCCGACAGGCCGGGCGTCGACATAGTGATGGCCAGCGAGGAGGGGATGAACCCCATCTGGTTGGCGAGTTCTTTCGCCTGATCTGCGGTCAGCCCGAACTTGCGCCCCGCGGTGACCGCCGACTGCCACGCGGTCTGCATGCGGGCCTCAGCCTGCTGCAGGGCCGGAACCACGGCCGTCCCGTTCGCGCGGGCGAAGTCGTAGGTGGCCTGCGAGGCGCTGGCCGTCTGCTCGTTCAGGGCCTGCAGCTTGTTCCACAGGCTCTGCCCGTTCTGGCTGGTCGTGTTCAGCGAGCCGTCGACCTGCAGCAGGGCCCTGCCGTATCCCTGCGACTTGTCGACGCCGTCCTTCCAGGAGGAGTTGAGGTCGAGCATCGCCGAGTTCATGTTGGCGACCGCCGCCTGCACGTCCAGCTCGCCACCCGACAGTAGGTCGAGGGCGGTGTGCAGAGCGGTTGCCTTGGTGTCCGCGTCAGCGGCGGAGTCGCCCAGGGTCTTGATGGCAGACTGCAGGCGCCCCGTCGGGTCGGTGGCGTCCAGTGCGGCAGCACCGGAGCCCTTGACTGCGTCCGCCAGTTCCTTCTGCTTCTTCCTGGCCGTGCCAAACTCGCCGGATAGTGACCCGAGGGCGTCGGCGGCGTTCTTGTAGACCTCGCCCTGTGGCGTGTACACGGCCATCGTGGACTTGCCGTTGGTCACCCACCGCTTGTTCTCGTCCGCAGCCGACTGCAGCTTCTTGCGCAGCGCGTCGATGCTGCCGCCCTGGCCCAGATAGGCGTCGGTCAGCTCTGTCGTGCCGACGTGCGCCTTCGCCATGACGTCCAGGAGCTGCGTCTTGCCGTCCTTCAGCTTCGCGTCCGCCAGGGTCTGCACGGCGGCAGCACGAACCGAGCCATCCGCCACCCCGGCGGACTGCTGCAACGCCTGGGTGAGGCTGGAGATCCGCTGCTGGTGTGCTGCCGCGGCGGCGGCGGCCTCCTGCTGCTTCTTCGCCAGCATGTCCAGGCCGATCATCGCGGCGCCGATCGCGACACCCCACGGGCCGCCGAGGAAGCCCCACAGGCCGCGCGCGGCACCCATCAGTCCCCGGCCCGCGCCCACACCGATCGCCGCCGCAGCGCCGCCCGCCGCCGCCCGGAACCCGGACATGCGACCGCCCGCCTCCTGGATGGAAGCGGAGGTGCCACGGAACGCATTCGTCATCGCCGAGAACGTCGGCGAGCGGCGGGACAGCTCCTCGACAACCCCGCCGAAGCGGCCCAGCGTCACGCCGGCCTGCGCGGCGAGCACCCGCTGATAGAGGGAGGCATCACCGATGCCGCGGAAGGCGCTGATCCCGGAGCGGCCGAAGCCGACGACGGCTTGCTGCATGCCGGTGATCTGCGTCCGGAACGGCCGCATCGCCAGCATCGCCAAAACGGACAACTGGATCGGCCCCGGCAACGCGGCGAAAGCATGCGCCACCCCGCCGACAAGGGCGCCAAGAGGCCGCAGGACGCCGGTCATGTCGCCAAGCAGGCCGACACCGACCTGCAGGCGTCCCGTGAGCACGCCAAGGGCGCCCGCCCCCGAAGAGACGGATGACGCCATGTCGTGCAGGCCGCCCAGCAGCGGCCCCGCCGCAGCGCCCGCATTGTCGAGAGCCTGACCGAGCGAGTGAACGGAAGAGATCGCCAGCGGCACGGCAGCAACAGCCGTCGATGTGATGGCGGCCTTCAGGGGCGTCGCGAAACTCTCGGCCGCGCGCCCGACACCGGACGCCGCCGCATGAAGTTTCGCCTCGACGGTGGGCCCGTAAATGTCCCACAGATCCCCGGCGATACGGATCCCCGACTTGATGTACGGGATCGCCGAGGACACGCTCGACGTCATCGACCGCGTGACCTTCTCCAAGCCCGGGGCGATACCCAGATACACCTGGAGGAACGCGGAGCTGATCTGCTTGCCCAGGCCGCGCATCGCGCCGCCCAGGCCCTTCGACTCCGCTGCCGCCAGCGCTGCGGCGCCGCCCACGCGGCCGACCTGCATGCCGAACTGCTGGAAAGCCGTCCCGCCCTGATGCGCGAGCGCCACCATGCCCGCCAGCGCCGGCTTGCCGAACGCCATCGCCGCGGCGGCCGTGAACTGCTGCGTGCTCAGGTGCTCGGAGGCGGTTCCGAGCTGGGTGATGACGTACTGGAGGCCCTTGAAGCGGCCGTTGGAGTCGAATGCCTCGATGCCGAGCTCGTGCAGCCCCTTCTGGGCGAGCTTCGTCGGCTTGGCCATGTTCACGAGGGCGGAGCGCAGTGCGGTGCCCGCAGTCTCGCCGATGATGCCGGACTTGCCGAGGAGGCCGACCGCTGTGGCGGTGTCTTTGATGGACACGCCCATGGTGTGGGCGATCGGGCCCACATATTTCATGGCGTAGTAAATGTCCATGAGTTCGCCCGACGCCGAGTTCGACGTGTTGGCGAGGACATCGGCGACGTGCGCCGCCTCTGAGGACTTCAGGGCGAACTGGTCCATGATGTCGCCCTCGATCTTCGCCGCCGTAGCGACGTCGGTCCGGGCGGCAGCCGACAGCTGGATCGTGCCCCGGGCGGCCTTCACGGCGTCCTGCGCCGACAGGCCCGCCTTCGCGAGTTCCACCATCGCGTCGGCGGCTTCGGCCGCGTTCGCCGACGGCAGCTTCATGTCCGCGCCGAGCGCCTGGGCCTCGCGGCCAGCGGCCTGCATCTGGCCCCCGGAGGCACGCGTGACCTCCAGGAACTTGTTCATGCTGTCCGTGTACTCGTTGCCCGCGTGCACGATGTCGTGGATGCCGAAGATGATCGCGCCGCCCGCCAGGAGCGCACCGAGGTGCTTGACCGGGCCAATCACCGACTCGACACCAGACCGGACTGACCCCATCCCGGCGCGGGCGGCGGCACCCACCCGGCCGAACGCGGCCGGGGCCAGAGCCGTCTCTTCCCGCATGGCGCGCGCGCCGCGCCCAGCGGCCAGAGTCGCAGCCTCGGCCTCGCCGACACCGGCCGCCCCGCCCCGCGCGCCCGCCCCCATGGCCAGCATGCCGGTGCGGGCCGCCGCCGCATCTGCGCCGAGCGTCCGCACGCCACGGCCTGCCACCGCAGCAGCCTCGCCGAGCGCAGCCGTAGAGGCGGCACCGCCGCGCATCGCGGCGGCGAAACCAGGGAGCTCGGCAAGGACGCGAACCCGCACGGTGCGGTCAGCCACGGCAGCCCCCGATCTTCAGTTGTCGAGGCACGCACGCACTGAACGCGATGCGGGAGGATGGCGGCATGGACGATCTGGTGCAGTGGCTCGGCGAACAACTCGACATCGATACGGCGCGTGCGCAGGAGGCTGCAGCCGAGTACGGCGCCGAGTGGACCGCGCATCCGCGAACCGACTCGGTGAGCAGCAACAACGGCGCCGATGTGATCGACGAACCGGGCGTCCCGGCCGAGTTCATCGCGGAGCATGACCCGGCTCGCGTGCTGCGGGAAACCGACGCCAAACGGCAGTTGATCCGCGAGGTGCTTGAGTACGAATCGCAGGGCGACTACGACCGGGGTGACGCCCACAGCGCCGACGAGATCGCGGCGGGCTTGTGCATCAAGCCGAAGGACATTCGCGGCCTACGCCTGATCGCCTCGGGCTACAGCCACCGTCCCGGTTTCCGTGAGGAATGGCGACCGTAAGGGCGCCCTGGCTGAACCTCAGCAGGTCAGTCGGTGGCCACTCCGAAGGAGCGCAGCAGGTCGGCGGCAGCCTGCGAGGGCGGACCCAGCTCGCCTGTCTGGAACTGGATGTCGATCGCGGCACCCCACAGACGGGCAAGCTGCCCGTCCGACAGGTCGTCCCAGAACCCGGCGAACTCCTCCGGGCTCGCAGGCTTCGGCTCGACGAGCTGCGCCTCGACCAGCGCCGGGGCGAAGCTGTCGGGGTCGAAGGCGGGCTGCTCGTTGCCGCTACGCGACCCTGCGGCCTCGATCTGTTCCTTAGTCGGCGGATGGTCCGCCCTCAGTGCCTGGTAGGCGCGGTGCGTGATGGCCTCGAGGGTGAACTGCACCCGGGAGGCCTCAGCTTGCGCCTCCGCCTCCTGCAGGCTCTTCGCCACATCCCGGGCGGTCTCCGTGCCGTTTGTTTCGTCGTGGCGCCGGGCCCGCTCGAGGAGCTCCTCAAGGGCGTCGATCTCGGCGGCAGCTTCGGCGTTCATAATGAGGTCGACGACCCGGCGGGGGCGCTGGATCTTCGCGCGGACGTCGGCGAACGTCAGCGCCGGCCTCGCAGCCCGGCGCGCGGGCGGCTTCCTGCTCGTAGTGGGCATTCGGGGTCCCTGTCCTTGAAGTGCTCTTACATGGCCTGGCGGACGGCTATCTCGATGCCGGTGACCAGGTCTTCGGCCTGCGCGTCGAGCGCGGGGCCGAGGTGCGGGATCGGTGCGTTCTTCGAGGTCCCGTACTCGACGATGTTTCCGAGAGGGCCCTGCGCGCGGCCCTTGTCCGGGCCGATCTCGCCCTCGACGCCCTCAGCGGTGACCTTGGTGTCGTAGGTGATCGAGTACGGGTAGGCGGGCAGATATCGGCGGCCCTTGATGCGGTTGCGGGCGTCGTCCCTGATTTTCTGGCTCGTCACTTGGACGGCCTTGCGGGCGTTCGCCGCGAGCCGCTGCGGGGCCGTCTCCAGATCCGAGACGACGAGGTTGAGGCCAGTCACCTGAACGCCCATCACGTCTCCCTCCTGAACACCGCGACCTTCAGGCCCTCGGTCTTGCCGCCTTCCTCCTGGAACGACGCCACCCGGCGGGCAGCAGCCAGGCAGCCGTGGCACTTGCTGAGCGATGCGTCGTAAGCGAACTCGTTCTCCGCTGCCGTCGATTCGACGAGCGGGTTACCGCAGTCCCCGCACAGCCCGGACTCCACCTCCATCAGGGCCATCGCCCACCAGCGGTCCTCCGGAAGCCACAGCGGTTCGCCCGGGCCCGGCTGGGGCCGGCCGAGGAGGATGCTGCGCGGGATTCCCCAGGCCCGCGCCGCTTCGACCTCCCGCCTGTACGGGAGCCGGGCATCCCGCAGGCGGGCTACGAGAAAGGGATCGGTGACGGCTCCTCGTTGACCGCCAGCGCAGCCGCGAACAGGACCCTTGCCGTGCCGTCGTTCACCCTGTTCAGCAGCAGATCCACCTGCGCCGGAGTCATCACCGGCTCAGCGCAGCAGACCGCGAGCAGCGCCGGCAAGAACGACGCGGCATCGTAGGGCTCCTTGGATCCCTCCGGCGCCGGGTGCGCGGCCAGAAGGTCGCTGTAGGCGCGATGCCCGAGCGCCTTGAACTTCAGCTCGACGGACATGTCCCGCACCCGCTGCCGGGCCGCCTCGATGCGGTCCTGGAGGGCGAATGCCGGGTTCTGCTCGGCCAGCGACTGCGGATGCCACTCGCCGAGCTCACCCAACTCCCGCTCAAGGCTTTCCAGTTCGGCGGCGTCATCGCCCGCGAGACACACCCGGATGGTTGCCTCACGGGGCGACGCCTGCTTGAGCAGCTCCCCGATGTCCGGCATCAGGCGACAACAGCGTGGGTCGCCGGGTCGGAGGTGACCTTCATCGGGGACATGAACTTGGAGACCTCGTTCGCGGCCGGGGCGATGTTCTGCGGCTCACCCGCCGCGAACGGGTAGACCTCGACCTTGTCGCCGGTGGCGAACGCAGTCGCGTAGGCGACGCCGCGGCGCACCACGATGTAGCCGGTCGCCCCGTACACCAGCACCGTGTACGGGTTGTCCTCCGTCGTGGTGCTCCCCCTCTTGAAGGTGAGCTCGACCGTGTAGGAGCGCCTGCCCGGCTGGTTGGTCGTGAACGTGCTCGCGAGCGACGACGTGTCGACGTCCGCCGTGCTGGGGTCGGTCTTCAGACCGTCCGGGGTCAGCCTCGACGTCCAGTCGGTACCGGCTGCCAGCTCGGCCGCGGTCGGGGCGTTGATGTTCGCGATGGAAGTCACGTATGCGACCTTGGTGTTGCCGTCGCTGATCAGGTCAGCCATGTCTGCACCCTCCTCAGGGCATGAAAAAAGCCCCGGTCAGCGGGGCGAATGACTCTGCGGGCGGGCGGTGCTCAGATACGGAGGGCGGCGACGGTCACCGAAGTGACGCCGGAGTAGCCGATGTTGACCTGGTTGTTGGTGTCGCCATGAAGCGCCGGGTCGATCGGACCGATCATCTTTTCGCCGCTGGCCGCGACGGTGACCGTCCGGTCCGGGACGGTCAGGCCCTTGTAGTTGTTGGACTGCGTGGTGAGGGTGACCGTGACGGGAGAGCCGCCGCCGTTCTTCACGTGGATGAAGATGTTGCTGGCGCCGAGGCTGACCTTGTCGCCGCCGCCCGAGGCGGCGCCGTAAGTCGGCGTGAGACCCGCCGCCGTGATCGTCTGAAGGCTGAGCACTGCCATGAGGGGTTTTCTCCTTACTGGGGGATAGAGCGCAGCCGGTAGCGGCTGGGGGCGTAGAAGCAGGGCGGGACCACGTCGTCATCGCGTTGCACGGGCTGCCCGTCGAGGGCCTCCGGCTTGAACGAGACGCGTCCGGCGACCGGGAGGACCACCGACATCGCGGCGATCGCGCGGTCCGACACCGACATGGTCTGTTCCGCAGTCAGCCCCACGCAGGTGAGCTGGATGACGGCGGAGAAGTCGACCCGGTTGTCCGCCAGCGAGGCGGCATTGGTGCGGCCGGGCTCCGGGTACAGCACCACGAACGGGTGCGTGTCTGTCGGCGAGACGCCAGCCGGGGCGCCGCCCACGTACACGGTCAGGCCCGCGTTTTCGAGTGCGCTGGTGACCGCGTCGACATGCGGCAGAACGGCGGGAGTCGTCATCAGGCGCCTCCCGTCAGGTTGCGGCTTCGACGCTGATCCGCCAGGCCGTTGCCGTGCTGGAAAAGTCGACGGCCATCACCGCGAACAGCCCGTCGACGAGGCGCGTGTCGCCCGACGCGGTGATGGTGACGGTGTCGCCCACGTTCAAGTCGTCCGTGGCCAGCGAACCGAAAGGCAGCGCCAGTTCGTAGCGGGCCACCACGGTCAGCCGCTCCCCCGCCTCCTCGTTACGCGGCACTCTCTGTGGTTTGAGGCGGCACTTGCCCGAATACAACGGCGTCGACGGGCCGGGGGTCAGCACGCTCGTCGCCCGGTTCAGGGTGGGGGTGCCAGCTCGGGCAAGCGTGCACTGGTCGATCATCAACTGTTCGTGGGCCGCCCGGCCCGCTGCGAGAAGCGGCTGCGGATCGATCGCCGCCACGTCACGTCACCGGATCCACAGTGAACGCGCCCGCCCTGTAGGGGCGCAGCGCCTCCTTCTGGTCCGCCGACAATTGCGGGCCGCCGATGGTTTCCCCGCCGAACGTGCGCGAATAGTCGTCGATCGACTCCGAGCGCAGGCCCTGCGGATTCGTCATGCTCATCGACGCCAGATCGAGCACGATGTCGACGACATCGTCCGGGACCTCGCTGTAGCCGTGGCTGTAGGTGACCCGGACCCGCTGCGCCCAGATCCCCTGCGGGCGCATGTACGGCCAGCCCATCAGGCGGGTTGGCGCCCACCAGGCCTCGCCCCGCGTCAGCTGAGACCCGACCCGGGTGAAGTCTCGCCCTTCGACCGCCTCGTACTCCTGGTTGGAGATCCCGAACAGCTCCACGACCGTCAGCGGATGGGTGTCATCAATGACCACCGGACGCTGCGGCAGATACAAGACGCGGCCACCGGCAGGCAGCGTCACCGTCTCGTTCTCGACGAGCGTGAACTCCTGACGGCAGTGCTTACGGACCCGGGCGGACGCCCGGCGCAGCGCCATCGCGGCCTGCGCCGGATCCAGCGTCCGCTGCAGCGCCGCCTCCAGATCCGCCTGCGTGGCCAACGGAGTCGGGGACATGCGGGCCCCCTCTCACTCCTCGCTGCCGGCCATCGCCGCCAGACGCTTCACTACAGTCGACCTGGGCTTGTCCTTGGCCTGCTCGGCTTCCAGCGCCTGGCCGGCCCGCTCCTTGTCGTCGCCGACCCACGCCATCAGGTCGTCGATCGTGCCGTCGACCGGCGGCTCATCGTCGGCAGGCGGCGCCTTCGGCTCCTCGGGGCCCTTGGGCGGCTCCGAAACCGCTGCGGGCTCCGGGTCCTCCTCGGTGACCTCCACCGACCCCTCGGGGGCGTTGTCGACGAGATGCCGAGCCAGATCGCCGTCCACCTCGGCACCCTCAGGCCACGTGGTGATCGAATAGTTCCAGTAGGCCGTGACGGCCTTGAGCACGCGTGCACGCATGACTCTCTCTCCTCCTCGAAAAAGGCCCCGCCGGCACGGACAGACAGGGGGTTGCCCGTGCCGGCGGGAGACAGGTCAGGCGTGCTCGATGATCACGCCGCGCTTGTACAGCGCCGCGTCACCCGTGCCCGCATCCGAAGGAACACCGAAGTCGCCCACCCACGACCAGGTCGTGGAGATGACCTGCTGCAGGCGGTCCTGCGGCGGACGCACCAGCAGCGTCACATCCACGCCCGGGGCCGCGTTGACGGTGCGGATCTCCGGCACGTCCTCGACGCCGGTCCCGGCGATCAGGTTGCCGGTGCCCTCGAACGGCGCGTTCATCAGCGCGTTCGCACCCAGCACGATCGGCCGGTGCACCGTCAGCGTGCCCGCGGAGCCGCCCAGGATCGTCGGAGCCTCCGTGTTGCGGACCCAGTCCAGGCCGCCGAACCGGCCGATCGACAGGTCCCGGAAGACCGGAGAGTCCACACGGCCCTGCAGCGCCTGCTTGAAGTCGGCGTCGCTGAACAGCTCGGCCTCAGTGTCCGGGTCGATGTGCGCGACGTAGTAGCCGCCCGGCAGCGTCGGAACGTTCATCTTCCGCAGGCGGGCCACCGCGGACCTGAAGTTCGCGAACGTCACCGTGTTGCTCGACGACAGGTCGTAGGCGCTGTTGCCGGTCGCCCGGATCGACACCGGCGCATTCGACGCCACCACCGAGTCGCCGATCACGTCCGCACGCGCGGTGCCCAGCGTCAGCGTGCCCGGAGTACCCGGAGTGACACCCACGACCGTGTTCGCGACACCGGCGATCGTCACGTTCAGCGGGTTCGCACCCGACACCGCCGTCGGAACACCGTTGACCAGCACCGTCTCGAAGCCAGCCGTCGACTGCACGATGATGGACGTGTCCGAGGTGCCCGCCGTGGTGCACCAGGTCCGGCCGCCCGCATACGCCGTGTACAGCTTGTTGCGGGCCACCTGGTTGATGGTCTGCCCCGCGTTGATGCCGAGGGTTTCCGCGTCCGAGATGAACTTGTTCGCCAGCGCCATCGCGGAGCCGAGCATGTTCGTGTCCATGCTGTTCGCGTACTGGTCCATCACCACGGACCACTGCTCGAGCGAGTACGTCGCCGCCGACGGGTCCGAACCCGTCACCGGAGTCGTCACCGGCGACAGCAGGCCCCGGCGGGTGAACGTTTTCTTGTCGCCCAGGCCGCCCATCCACGGCTCCGCGTCCGCGATCTGCGGAAACAGGAACTGCGGGACGAGGCCATCCCGGAACACCCGGTCCAGCATGCCGTTCTGCAGCATCGCCTGGATCGACGCAGGCAGCGACGACCGCACACCGGCGTGCCGGTCGAGACGGAACCACGGCCGCGCCGTGCGCCGCAGGGACATCCGCGGGCGGACCGCGGTCATGGTCGAGACCATTTCTACTCCTCAGTGGTGATTTCTACGGACACCAGGTCCGGGTACTGCTGGGCGTACTGATCCAGCCCCAGCAATGCGGTTTGTGTGATCGCCGTGATCGCCGCACACACGCGGCTGTCCTCGACGTGGCCCTCGTGTCCGGACACCTCGATGAGGGTGTGTCCGTCGCCCAGCCGGGCACGGACTCGGATCACGGGGTGTAACGCTTCCTGTAGCCGATCTTCGCCAGCTCGGCCTGCACTTCCTCCGGAGACGCCGTCATGAAGTCCACCGGCGGCGGCGCCCCACGCGACCCCTGACCGGGATCCGGCCGCGGCTTCGGCTTCTGCTCAGCCGCCGGAACGGCTACGGGGGCCGGTTCGGGCTTCGCCCAGTGCGGCTTCCGCTCAAGCAGATCCGCCAGGGCCGCCTCGATGGCGTCGGTGTCGATCGTCCCGTCGCTGTCGACGTACTGCGACGGATCCCGCATCAGCACATCCGTCGCGTCACTGGCATCCGCGAACTGCGACATGGCGAGAACCCTGATCTCCGACTTCACAGACTGCGCCACCGCCTTGGCGGCTTGCTGCTGCGCCCGCTCGGCCAGCGCCTGCGCCTTCTCCAGGTCGCTCTTCTTCGCGTCCTCGAACTCCTGCACCTTCCGGGCGAGATCAGCGGCCTTGCGCCGCTCCTCCGCCGCAGCCTTCTTCGCGGCGGCGGCCTCCTTCTTCGCCGCGGCGCGCTCCGCCTTCATGCGGTCGAGGGCCTTCTTACCGGCGTCTCCGAGCTCCTCGGGATCCGGATCGTCGCCGTCACCCGGCTCGGGATCGTCGCCCTCCGGGCCGTCGCCTTCCGCGGCCTCCGCGAGAAGCCGCTGAGCCTCCGCGTCCTCGTCACCCTCAGGCTCCGTACCCGCGCCTTCCGGGTTCGGCTCGGGGTCGTCATGCCGGGCCACGGCGAACCATGCAGCTCGGGCTGCAGGCAGCCAGGACAGTCGTGTTGCGTTCATCTGTGGAAACTCCCGTTGCGGGATCGGACTCGCACCGTTGCGGCGCGAGAGTTCTAGATCGCGGGCACGCGAAAAAGGGCCCCCTTGCGGAGCCCCTCAGTGGTAGATCAGTAGCGACGGTCAGCTCTTGAGCGAGCCGTCAGCGTTCCAGCCGTCGGGAATGGCATCGAGTGCACCCAGAGCCTTGGCTCGCTTCAGGATGAAACGCCGCACCTTCGCGCGAGCTTCGTCCGTGGGCGGCTGCACCCGGCCCACGGCTCGGATCGCGTTCGCCAGATCCGCTCGGCTCGCGATGTTGAAGCGCCCGGGACGGCTCTGCCCTGGCGCAGGCATCGCCTGCCCCCGTTGCACCATCTGACGCATCTGCTTGGCGTCCGGTTGGGCCATCGAACCTCCTGATCAGTGCAGGTATCCGAAGCGCCGCAAGAGCCTGATCAGCTCGTCGCGGTCCTCGGACAACTTGAAGATCTCCCCCGGCGTCAGCCGCGGCGTCCTCAGATGAAAGCGCGGCAGCCCCTGCTCTACGTCGGCCGCACTATGAGCGAACCGCTGCCCCGTCCGCTGCTCCGTCTCGCGGCGCATCTGCTGGAAGAACTCGCCGCGCCGCGTCGTGCCCTCAAGCGTCGCCACAACCTTCTGCCCATAGGCGTCCAACGTGATCGTGGAACGGCCCGCGTTGACCACCTTGTAGATGTCGGCGCCGTTGCGGATCGCCGTCGCCCCGCCAACCCCAAACCGGCGATCCTGCTCGGCCCGGGACAGGTTGCTGAAGAAGCTCATCGGATTCAGGCGGCGGCCCGGCCGCGCGTCCGTCGCGGGTACGCCGTAGCACTGGCAGCGCTTGTGTCTCTGGAAGTCGGCGTTGTACCGGTACCAGCGGCCAGCCAGGATCACACACCTTGAGCAGGCGCCCGCCCGCACCATGCGGACGTAGCCAGTCACCCGATGGTTGGCGACCATCGCCACCCCGGCAGCGCCCCTGCCCGCATCCGCGACCTCTGAGGCGGCCATCCGCTGCAACTGGAACAGCCCGGACGTCATCGCCTCCTGCAGCGTCAGCCCGCCCTGAATCAAGGTCTTGGTGCGGATCACCGGCAGATACAGCAGGCTGTCCAGAGTCCGCCCGTCCGCCGCTGCCCCAGAAAACTGGCGCGGCTGCACGTGCGAGGCGCCCTCGCTGTAGTCGTTACCCAGGCCGTCCGCGCGAACCATGGCCTCGATGTACGGCTGCCCGCTGCTCGCCGCGACCAGTTGGCCGGCGGCGACCGCCCGGACCATCGCCGGACCGAGCCCGTTCAGCCAGGACCGGGACAGGTCGTTGCCCTGCAGCCGCTTCCACAGCCGCTCAACGGTCAGGGTGGTCCGCAAAACGGCCCGCTGCTGCGCTGCCCCGTAGGCGGACACGATCGCCTCGTGCGCCCGCGTGTCCACCACCACGGCCATCAGGCCGCCCCCGGCACCGCAGCGGGCTCAGCAGGCGGAGCCGCCGGCTCAGGAACCGTCGACGGCTCCGCCGGGGCGGTGCTCAGCTGATGCAGGTCCATCGCCGTCATCCGGGTCAAGGCGTCGTCCTGCATCGCCCGCATCCGAACCCGCTGCTCCGCGGAGTACCCCAGATCCTCCCAAGCCTGCTCCGTCGGCAAAATCCCCGACGCATGCAGCTTCGTCACCGCATCCGCCCGCTGCGCATACGTCGGCGTCGCCGCATCCCGCCACGCAGTCTCCAGCGACCGCGCCCGCGGATCCAGGCTGCCATCCCGCACCAACAGCGCGAGCCGCATCACCTTCTCCCACGCCTCACCGAACGCCCGCTGCCTGCGCTCCGCACGCTTCACCAGACGGGCCTCAGAGGCGCGAATCGCATCCGCCGACGGCGGCTGATCCGTCGCCAAACCCAGAAACGACGGCGGCAAACCCGTCAACGCGGCCACCAGCCGGGCCAGCTGATTCAGGGTCTCGTGGAAGTTCGTCAGCTGCGTCTCAGCGAACTGCCCGAACTGCACCTTGTCCGACTCGTTCACCCACAGACGCCCAGCCAGCGACGACATCGCCCCCAACGGCTGCCCGTTCTCGTCGGCGAAATCATCCCGCGACATGCCCGTCGCCCACCGGCGCGGCATCGCGTGATACTCGGCCGCCACCATCATGTCCGTGGCAATCTTGCAGGCCGCATCCGACAGCGGGACCACCGCGCGCAGCTCCGACGTGCCGTCCATGTGCCGCAGCCGAGGGCGATTCGCCAACGTCACCACCAGCAGCTGGCCCAGCTTGTGCTCATCCCGGTCAACCTCGACCCAAGCACCCTTCCGCTTCTCGAACTGCACCCGCATATCCGGCAGATACAGCATCGCGTTCTGCTGCGCCGCCGCCCCAGGAGCAGCCGGATCCTCCCACCGCTTGACCGCGGCAATCTCCTGCCGGGTACGCGGATCCCGCTCCGCAAACACCTCCAGCGCAGACTCAGCCGTGATGATCGGCGTCGACTCGTCCTTGTCGTTCGCGCCGATCACCGCATACGCCCGTTTCAACGCCAGCGCATCCACATGCGCCTGCTGCGAACCCTCATCCAAGTCGTTCGCCTGCCAGATCTCCCACAGATCATCCGCGGTCGTCTCCGACTTGGCGTACCGGAAGCCCTCGACGTCGAGGCGCTCATCCAGGGCATCCACCACCAGTTGCGGCCAGTTGATGACCACCTGCCGCATCCGATCCGAAAGCTCCGCCTGAATCTCCGGGGCCATATACGACAGCGGCTGCACACCCTCGTAGTAGGCGTCCATCAGCTTCAAATCCGGCAAATCCCGGTCATGGCACTGAATCAGCCTGTTCAGCCACGCCAACGGGTCCAAGTCGAGAGCCACGCGACACCCCCGATCGTCACCGCATCACAGTCGTCTTCCGGGACTTCTTCGGCTTGCCCTCGCCAGCCGCGATCGCGTCGCCGGCCGCTTCGTGGGCGAGGACGGATACGACACCGAGGTCGATCTTCTGGTGCGGGGCTGCCTTGCGCAGTACATACCGGCCCGCGGGGCGGGCCGCCTTGCGGGCGTGACCAATGTGCGATGACGTGTCCTCACAACCGTCGTGCGTGAAGGTCGAATTGGCCTTCGTCGCATCAGTCAGGAGCCGCTCACACGCGGCATGCATCTGTGCAGCCCGCTGCGTGTACCAGCGAACCACCCGCTTCTCGCCGTACCGCTCTGCCCACGTGTCGACCTCGGTCTCCCAGTACGGGGGATCGCAGTACGCGCGCACCACCTGGTAGCGCCGCATCAGCTCATCCATGGCGGCATCCACCTCGAGGCGTGGCGTCTGGCCGCCCCACTCGGACGGATCCCAGATCGTCGGCAACTCCAACGAGCTGTACACCGGCGTGAACTGGTAGCCGTCCAGCGTCTCAAGCCGGATACCCGTCCAGTCGTCGATGTCAGAGCCGTCGAAGCCCAACGTCACCGGCGTGCCGTCCGGGACGTACCGCGGGGCCGCCCGCAAATCCCAGCGGTCCCGGGCCAGCCACGTACCCGTACCCGCCGTGATCCGGTTGCCGAAGAACCGTTCTGCCTGCGCCTGGTCCCGCTCGATGAGCTCGGCCGCCTCAGCTTCGATGGCGTCCAGGTCGACCCACCACGAGTCGCCATACACCGCCTTATGGATCTTCCGACGGTCCGCCTTCTTCGCGTAGTCCAGATCGGCGGGCGCCTTGCGGAAGTCGCGGAAGATGTCCTTGACCTTTGCCTCGAACGTCCGCTGCGCGACGCTGTTCTCCGACGGGTCCCAGCCGTTGGTGGTCTCCGTAGACCGACCGCCCATGCCCGCCAGACCGCGGCGCTGCGTGTCGGCGACCTTCTGCATCTTGTTCTCGGTCGTCCAGATGCCCGTCTCGTCCTGCGGGGTGAACGTGACGCGCTGCCCGAGGCGGGACTGCGCCGACGAGGTGACGGTATCGATCCGGCCGCCACCCGGGAGCCGGATGAACTCCTCACCCGTCTTCGGGATCATTTCCGACAACGGACCCTTGTCGATCATCGGGCGCAGGGCACCGTAGATGTTGTCCGTCTGCTCCTCGGAGAATGCCGTGATCTGGATCAGCGGGGTCGGCCACGGCATGCCCATCGGCTCGCCAGGCTCGAACACGTAGGGCTCGTTGTCGTGGCGGCTTGTCCCCCATCCGCAACCACAGCCAAACAGGCGGCAGTCGTACACCTCGCCGCCAGTTGCCCAGCCCGCGAACACAGCCGGGCCAACACCCTCCACGCACACCTGTGACGCCGTTAGCGGTCCCTTGCCCCACTTCTGGGGCCGCACCAACTGCGACCGCCGGTAGTGGAATGCGGACGCTGGCGACAGCATCGAACGTTCCCGCGTCGCCTCCGGCTTCACCCGGTAGTGGTTCAGGTAAAACCACAGCATCTCGTCCGTCAGGACATACGGCTCACCAGCAGAAAAGCCGTCAGGGATGACGCAATGCGCCTCTACCCAGTCGGCAATCAAGAACCCGAGCGTGGGCCACTGGACGACCTGCTCACTCGGCTCCGTCACCGGGCACGACCTTGAACCGGTCCCGAGCCGTGCGCCGCGCCGCAGGCTGCTTCGCAGCGTTCTCGCGCCGCTCCGCCACCTCATCCGCCGCGATCCGCCACCGGTTCGCCCGCATCCCCGGCGTCGTCAGCCCAAGCGAATCCGCCATCTGCCGAACCAGCGTCGACAAGTTGACCCGCGACTCCAGCTCCTCGGCCTCAGAAAGGCGGCGCACATACAGCGCCACCTCAAGCTCCTGGCCGAACCGCTCCCACATGATCGCCTGCGGCATCCGCCACAGCCGCTTCCACAGCTCGCACTCTCGGATCAGCTGCTCCGTCAGCGGCCACTCGGGCGTTGCACCCTGACGGCCTTCCTGGGGAAGGATCGTCCACTCGCCGGCATCACGGTCACGCCGAAGCGCATTCGGGTCGGGGGCGGGACCAGAGCGTGCTCGTGCTCCACCACTCGGCATATCGGTACTCCTTGAGTCGCGCCATTGCGGCGCTCATCCCGACCGGCATTGCGCACGATCGGCCGTACATGACGAAACCCTTGGCAAGCGGGGGCTCCTGACCCTCGGCGTGAACCCGAGGGAAGTCTTAGGCGGCCAGGGGTGGGCCCTCGTCGCCGATGCGGTTGTTCTTCGCGGTGTTGCACCCCAGGTGCGCCAAGTCGACGTTCGACGGATCATGCGCGCCACCCCTCGACAGGGGTATGCGGTGATCCAGGCTCGGACTCTTCGCGTCTGGCCACTTCACCAGCGGGTCGACGGGCTGCCTACAGAGGCTGCACTGCCAGCCGTCCCGCTCGGCAATCTCCGACAGCAGCACTGGCTCCCCCGTCGATGCCGCCTTCTTAAGGGCCCGCCGGCGGTGATAGCTGTCGCGCCGCTTGTCGTTCCACGGACCCGGCTTTTGACGGCCGTCAGCGCGAGACTCGCGGTTGTACAGGAGCTTGCTGTGCTTCTCCGAGCAGCAGCGCTGACCGGTCTTCCAGGGCTGGAACGTGGCGCCACACTCCGTTAGAGCGCAGGAGGTGGGCGGCAACTGCTCGGCCAGTCTCTTTCCGTGCTTGATCTCGTTGCAGCGCCGTGAGCAGTAGCGGGCCTGCATAGGCTTCGACGAGATGTCGCTACCGCAGCCCACGCATGACCGCATCGCGGGTCGTACCTCGCCAGGGTGGCGTATGGACCAGTTACGACAGGCCCTGTTGCACCACACTTGCGGATTCCGGTCCCGCGGGCCCGGTTCAAAGGACTGCTGGCACCCTGGACATATTCGTGGTTGCTTCACGCGCTCTCCAGACATGGCGGAACCCCCGACGTCTGGAGTCGTCGGGGGTTCCTGGCCCTCGGGAGCTACCCTCGGGCTGCTTACGGCGTGTAGTTAACGATCAAGAGAGTTTTGGATCTTGAAAATCCTGAACCCGGCTCGCCCCTTGTAGACATCCCCGGCGGTCCCGGCTGTGATCACCTAGACCGCTCCCCCCTGGGTTCGATCACGCTCGCGGCCACGGAGCGTGACCGTCACGGCTCGTCGTCCGCCTCCCGCGTGCTCCTGCTCTCGATGGTCTCGGCGACCCGGAGCATGCCGACGCGTTCGATCCAGCCGATGCCCTGGTGGGCGAGGCTGAGCCGGGTGTCACCGTCGGCCTGCACGACCTTGAGGAGGACCATGGCGCCGGCGACGAGTTCGCCAGGCTCGACGGTCGCTTCGATGCCGAGGCTGTCGAGGACGTCGCCGATCGGTCGCGTCTCGCTGTTTGCGTTGTCGTCCCACCCGCTCACGCGTCACCACTCGGTGGCGTCAGGGTGAGGGTGAGTCGGGCGAGCTGCTGCATGGTCTGGTCAGGGATGCGGAAGCCGTGGCCGCAGGGGGTGAAGTCGACGTGCGTGTCGAGCGTCATGCGGCAGTCCTTCACGGCCACGTTCTGGGGTGTCGTGCCGCATGCCGGGCAGGCGGGCAGGGGTGGAGGCATCTCGCTCAGGGGCGACCAGTGCAGCAGGTCGAAGTTGCGGCGTCGGTCTCGCACCGTCTGCTGGTAGTCGATGAGCGCGCGATGCAGGGCTTCTGCCTCGTCGAGGCTCAGGGTGCTGCGTTCGGCCATGCTCGCCATGCTCCCACCGTTGCGGTCAGGTACGTCGGTTCCAGCCACCTTGCTGGGCGGGGTCGGCTGCCGTCGACTTGGAATGGCACGAGGTGCAGAGCCCGCGCCCGTGCTTCGGGTCGTTGGGGTCTTCGCCGACTGCTACGAGTTCGCGTCTGCTCATCGGCCAGTGGTCGGCGTGTTTGCTGGGCTGGCCGCAGCGCGGGCCGTGGCCGTGGGCCTCGTCGCCGCAGACGCAGTGCGGGTCGCGCGCGAGGACGGCGGGTCGGAAGCGCTGCTCGTGCTGTTTTCCGTAGCCCCTCTGCCGTGCGGTCCCGCGCTTCTGCTCTGCCTTGCGCTTGCAGTCCTCGCACTTGCCGCCCTGCGTGAACTCGGGGCAGGTCGGCGTCGAGCAGATTCGCCAGCCTCCACGTCCGGCCATGTTCACCGCTCCTCACGTGGTCTGGGAGGAGCGGTGCAGGGTCCGCGGTCTACGGGTTCTCGACGTCCCCGCCGAGGTCGGGCAGTTCGGCAGTGAGCGGCGCGGTGCGTTCCTCAACCCAGGACTGGTTGCGGCCGTCGGGGTCGGGGATGCGGTCGCCGTTGGTGTCGCGCTTGAACGCCCAGTAGCGGATGAAGGTGTCGCCCTTGCGGGGCTTGTCGTCTTCGTTGCGGCCGTCGTGTCCGTCGCCGTCGCCGGCGTCGTCGCCGTTGTCGTCGCGTTCGATGCTGATCCAGCCGGGTGCGAGGTTGCTGGTGTCGATGTGGTTGTCGATCAACCACTGGTCGATGGCAGTCTGGTGCGTGTGCTGTTCTGCGCGGGTGAGGAGTGTGAGGACGGTGGTCATGGCAGCCTCCGGCTGGTCGCGTGGCCCCTGTCCGTCTCCTCGGGTTCCCGGTCGGCCGGGGATCATCCGCCAGGTTCAGCGTGCGCGTAGCTGACCCATCGCGGCCCGGACGAGTTCGCCGCTGAACGGTGCGTCGGGCTGCTGCGATTGGTCGAGCCTCAGTGCCGGGTGCAGGGCGAGACGGCCGTCGATGTCGGGCAGCCAGAGGTAGGGCTTGCCGAAGAGCGTGATGCGCTTGCCTGCGGGCACGGCGCCTCTCCCTCTATGTCGTGACCCAGTGGCCTTCTGCGTCTTGGATCATGTCGCGTCCGCATCGTGCGCAGACTCCGACGTTCCCTGGATGCCCGAGCGTGGTCGTCTCGACGGGCTCATGCGCGGTGCAGTTGGCAACCGCCTTGCGCAGGGCGATGGCGAACGCTGCTGCGGTTCCGGGCTTGGGCGGGATGCCGAGCAGGTCGTGTTCGAGGACGGCGATGGCCGTGTAGTTCGGACGCGACCGAGGCGGCTCAGGCTGGCGCTTGCGACGGAAGCTCAGGGCCATGTCGTTACCTTGGGGCGGTGCGAACCGCGGAGTTCGATGAGGACGCCGCCTGTGCTGGTGGCGGTCTCGCCGAAGCGTGCCGTCCCGCAGTCGCCGAATAGGCAAAAGGCTCGTTCGTCGTCGAAGCCGTGGACGTGCAGGCCTCGGTCGATGGCATCTTGCATGCGGGGCGGGATGCCGTTGCGGCAGTCGTACATCCGCAGGGCGGGCCCAGTGTCGCGTCGCTGGAGTCTCGTGACGCCAGTGTGGCAGTCAGTGCCGCCACTCGACGGTGTCGCTGGAGCAGGGCTGCACGCTGATGCCGTCCTGATAGACGGCGCGGAGCGGGTTCTCGTGCTCGTCGAGTTCCTTGAGGGCGTGCCGGAGGAGGCCGCGGAGGATAGCTCGCTCGCGCCCGCTGTCGGGTATCCCGCCGGGCAGGTCGACGTAGCTGAAGGTTTCGCCGTCGGAGTGGGCGTAGAGCAGCGTGGTCGGCTTCTGCTTGAGCTTGGTCATCTGTTCTAGCGCGTACTCGTTGAGGGTGCGCATGAGGTCTTCGCCGTCGATCGTGTGGCAGAGAGAGCAGATGCGGACGGACGCGGTCGCGCGGGCTGGCTTGTTGTACTGCCAGGCATGTTCGCACAAGCTGTCGGCGGCAAGGGGTTCGTTCATCGGTCGCTCGCCTCCGGCTCGGTGGCGGCGCGTGCGGCGCTGATGCCTGCGGCGTAGCCGTCCATGTAGGCGTAAGGCTGCTCCGGGCTGACGGCCATCGTCTCCGGCCGCTCAGGCAGCGCTCGGACGCGTTCGATCATTTCTGCCTGCGCGTCTCGCTGCTTGCGGATTCCGGCGGCGGCGTTGCGGATGTCGTCCCAGTCGCGGGTGTGGTCCATGCCGAGCGCGTCAAGGAGGGCGATCCTGCTCTCTTTCGCAACGCGCTTCCGAATGGCCTCGGACTCCTCCAACTCGGCGGCCCGCTTGAGGTGCTCGCAACTGTCGAAGCTGTTCGGCCAGCCTTCGGTGAGCCAGTCGGGTGCGACGCCGTAGTCGGTCCAGCCGCAGTGCTTCTGCCCGATCTCGTAGCCGTGCCGCGCCCACTGGCGGGCCTCGTCGCGCGCGGCTTCCGCCTGCTCGGCGCGCTCAATGAGCTCGCGGATGTTGGCGTGCTTACCTCGGATGGCACTCAGCGCGGTGCTGTGAAGCTGTCCGTGGGCGATCCCGATTTCTGCGTGTAGCTCGTCACGCTCCTCAGTGAGGCGCAGGATCTCCTCGTCACCGTCGAACTCGCCTACGCGGAGCAGGGGTTTCGCCTGCCCTCCGACCTCGTTGGCGGGGATGTCGACGGTTTCGGGTGTGACGATGGCAGCGCGGGCGCCGATCTGGTCGGCGATGTCCTGCCAGTAGTCGCGCACTGGCGTGTCCGGTCCGACGGCGTACCGCTGCGGGACGGCCTGGTCGACGACGAGGATGAACGGCGGCCGGTCGCCGCGGTGTTCGCCGGGGAGTTCGAGGATTTGCAGGCGGGCCATGGTGTTCTCCGGGGTGTGCGGAAGCCCCGAGCCAGGAACTCGGGGCTTCCTTCCCGCGGTAGCTAGCCGCAGGCGTATGGGGCGGGTTGGTGCTGGCTGCGGTATCCCTTACGAGGCCAGCGGTCAGTTCGCGGTCCAGTCGTCGGCGAGTACGTCGCTGACGGTGGGCGCCCATGGGACGAACGAGTCGTCGGCGGCGTGCAGCATGAGGTAGGGCCTGAACACGCAGACGGTGCCTTGCGGGATGCCGGTCGCTTCGGCGGTGTTGGCGTTGATCGGGATGCCGTCGGGGTAGCCGCGTTGGAGTACGACGAACTGGCCGTCGCCGCTCCATCCGGTGCGGGAGATGCGGGCACCGTCCTTGACGTGCCGTAGGGCTTCGCTGAAGTCCATGGTGTCCGTTCAGTCGTGGGGCTCGCCGGTGGCGGTCAGTGTGGTATGTGCCAGCTGTTTTCGCTTCGGTCTTCGCCGCGTTCGCACCAGACGTCGATGCCGGGCTCGCCTGGGATCTGAACTTCGAGGAGGCTGCTGCTGAATGGCGGTGGTGCTTCGCCTTTGAGTTCGGCGGTGCGGCAGGCTCCGCCGGACCAGAAGTGGACGGTGTCTCCGACTGTGGCCATTGCAGTCTCCGTGTCGGTCAGGGGTTAGACGGCGATCCAGTTGCCGCTTGCGGTGGGCAGTAGTTCGGCGTTGGCCCACTGTGTGGAGAGGACTTTCGTCGATGCGCCGTTGATGGTCTGTCCGCCGGTGGTGGCGATCGTGACCGTGTTGCCGGAGGAGTCGGTCTTGGTGACGACGATGCGCCGATTGCGGCCCGCAGCCGTCGGCAGGGTGATCGTGCGCCCGGCGCTGGTGGCGTCGACGGCGATCATCTCGTCGAATGTGGACACCGTGTAGTTCGCGGCGACGGCGACGTTGGGGTAGGAGCGCTGGCCGTCGAGGATGTCGTAGCCGACGGGGTTGTCCAGCGTGAGCCCGGACGTGGTGTAGAGGCCGGTGAGAGTGATGCTGCCGCGGGCGCAGGACGACGCGAAGCCCGAGTTGTTGTCGCCGAACCTCGGGGTGCCGGTTTCGGTGTCGATGCGGAGCTGAATGAAGGGACCGATGCCTCCGCTGCCGGCTCCGATGATGTACACGAGGTATGTGCAGGCTTCGATGGAGAGCAGGGTGGCGACGATGGCGTGCGTCGACCCGACCGATGAGTAGTAGGTGCCGACGGGGCAGAACGCGGCCCAGCAGTACAGGATGCGGATGTTGTTGCCGTCGAAGTGTTCGGCAGCGAACAGGCCGTAGGTGTAGCCGCCGTGGCAGGTGATGTTGCGAAGAACGATCAGGTCGTTGTTGCCGGGCGCTGGCAGCAGCAGGCCGGGGCAGAGGCCGTTGGCGAACAGGCCTGGGGAGGCGTAGTCGTTGCCGGCGACGGTTCCGCAGGTGCCGTAGGCGAAATTCTCGATGGCTGCGTTGGCGATGCCGGAGAAGTCGGCTGCCGAGTAGGTGAGTCCGTTCGCCGAGTGTGTGGTCAGGATCGACAGGTTTCGCAGGGTGACGTGCATGTTGGAGAACACGCCGGGGCTGATGCCGTAGCCGCCGGGTTGTGACGGGCCTCCGATGACGCACGCGTTGCCGGCGGCGTTGATGCTGGCGGTCTGCGCGGCGGAGGAGGCGAAGGCGCCGAAGGAGACGAGGGTGGCGCCGGACATTTGGGGGACGGTCTGCTGCCAGTGCTGGAGGGCGGCTCCGTCGGCGGGGCCTTCGATGACGAGGACGGCCTTGTTGGCGGTGGCGGCGATGATGGGCAGGGTGATCTGCGCGTTGCCCTTCGTCGAGCCGCCGGAGGTGAGTGCGCCGCCGACGCCGTAGAAGCGGCCGGCGGGGGCGGGGATGGTGACTTTGGCGGCGCCGTGGAGGACGGCGTAGGCGGTGGCCGCGTTGATCGCGGCTTGGATGGCTGCGGTGTCGTCTGTGGCGATGAGGACGAGTGCGCCGGTGACTGTGGTTGAGGCGTTCGCGGCGAGGGTGATCTGCCCGTTGTTCTGCTTGCTGGCGACGGTGGTGACGAGCGTCGTTACCCCGGACGCGCCAGCGCCCTTGACCATGGCGAGCATGCCAGCGGCCACATTGGCGAACCCGTTGGATGGCGAGGTGAGGACCGCGGTCCCGGTGGTGATGGCGCCGTCGGTGATGACGATGCCGTCGCCTTTTGCCCCGTAGGCGCTGGAGGTTACGTCGTAGATGCCGGGGCTGGTTTTGGTGCCGCCTCCGCCGCTGTAGAGGACGCGTTGGTTGGTCATCGCAGCAGTCCCTTGACGGTGTAGGCGGGGGTGCCGCTGCTGATGAGCTGGATGGTGGTGGGGCTGCCGTATCCGGTGGCGTCGACGGTGAGGGAGCCGATGACGGCGGGGAGGACGTCGCAGCTTGCGCCGCCGACGGTGGGGGTGAGGGTGGTGTCGACGGTGGCGTAGATTTCGGCGGCGCCGTCGCGGGAGAGGATTTCGACGGCCACGTAGTCGGCGTCGAAGGTGATGGTGTCGACTGTGTTCGCGGTGAGGGTGGCGTGGACGATGCGCTTGCCGGTGTAGTTGGGCATGGGGCGCCTCCCGTCTGCTGGGTCACGATCGGGATGCGGGTGTGTGCGTGGCGTGATGCGGCTGGGATGATGCCGGGCATGTCTGATGCGACCGAAATTCCTGCCGTGTCCCCTGCGCCTGAGAGCGCGTCTGTTCCTGCGAGACGTTGGCCGCACCCGTTGGTGACGGGTTTCGCGGGCCTTGTGGTTGGTGCTGGTGCGGTGGGCCTGGCGTGGGGCCTGTCCGGTGGCGGATCTGACACGCCTGCGACGTTCACGCTGCGCGGCACGATGACGCTGACCGGCGACAACGTCCCGTCGGGGCCGACGGACGAGGACTGCACCGGGTACAGCGGCTACGACGACATCACCAAGGGCGCCGCGGTGACCGTGTACGACTCGTCGGGGAAGGTGGTGGCGACGGGCGCCCTGGAGACGGGGAAGCCGGATTCAGCGGCGTGCGTGTTCATCGCCGTGGTGCCGGGCGTGCCGGAGGGCTCGAAGTTCTACCAGGTCGAGGTGTCGCACCGCGGGAAAGTCACGTTGCCGGCGGCGGAGGCGAAGGCCGGGAAGTTCGCCGCGTCACTCGGCTGACGGCCGCCAAGCCTCGTCGTAGTCGGGGTGGTTGTCGAACCGGGCGGCCCGGTACCGCACTGCTTCGCCGAGGCCTACAGCACGCCCGTAGGCGAACTCCGGCTCGGCGCCTTCCGCGTCCATCTCGGCGACGGCCTCGTATGCAGCGAGGAGTGCGCGGTCTGCTGTGATGTCGCGCAGGACGCTCGCGGGGTCATGCCGGGCGATATACCGCGTCAACTGCGACTGGTTCGCACGGATCGGCTTCGAGCCGGACCTCGACAGCCGGGGATCGGTCGACGCGCCCACATACTCGCGCGGGGTACGACGTCCGGTCTGGCGTGCGTGCGCGTACCAATGCTCGCCCTTCGCTGAGTCGGCAGCGGCCTGCGCCTCCGCTGCTTCCTCGTCGAGGCGGTCTCGGAGGAACTGCACCAGGTCGCTCATGCGGCCATCATCCCAGGACTGCCGAGTTTCAAGGACTACCGCCGTTCCGGATTCGAACCGGTGCTGGCCAGCTGTGGACGACAGCCTTCGTCTGTCGGCGGCGTCCCCGTCTGTGGGCCGGGTCAGCTGGCCCCGGTGGGTTGCGGGCTGTTCGGCTCGCTGCTGGTGGGCGACGGCTGCGGGGAGGCCGTCGAGGGGGTCGGCGCTGCACTCGTCGGGCTGGGGCTCGGCGACCTGGTGGGCGGCTTGCTGGGTGCCGGTGTGGTGCTACTGGGGGCCGGGGCCGGCTTGTCGTGGCTGCAGGCGACGGGCCCGGCGAGGAACGCAGCCACGAACAGGGCGGTGATCACAGGTCGGCGCACGATGCTCCTCAGCGTTATTCGTCGTCGGGCAGCGGGTTTTCGTTGGGCCAGGTGTGGTCGTCGCCCATGGCAGGCGGGGTGTGTACGAGGTGGTCGCCCTTGTGGCGGGCCTGGGGATCGTCGGGGTCCTTTCCCCAGTGCACGCATTGGAGGGCGAGGGGGGCGTCTTCGACCGTCAGCGTGTCCGTGGCGGGGCACCGGGCCATGGCCTGCTCCTCTCGGTGCGGACGGGGATCCAGGTTCCGGTCCCGCCGTCCACGTCGGGGTGGCGCGGACGACGGGACGTTCGGGGCTTGGATGAGCGGCCAGCCCCGAGCTACGGGCGGGCGACGATGGGCCCTTCGTCTGGCCGCACGTGGCGCCAGCACACCCACTGCTCGTGGCCGTCGTCGCCGCGCTCCAACTGGGTTACGGCGTAGCAGGTCTCGTAGGGCAGGAGCGGTTCGCCGCAGCGTTCGATGGCACACGGCTGGTTGGCCATGGGCGAGTGGTTGTGGCTGCCGGAGACGCAGCCGGTGTCCCGGATCAGGCAGTCCCACGGCGTGGTCTCGGCCCAGGCGTCGAGCAGCTCGAAGGTCTTGGTGTAGGTGCGGGTGAGCGGCATGGCGGCCTCCTCAGTGGGCTTGCAGGGTGTGCACGGCCGTCGGCAGGAGCCACAGCGCGAGCCCGAAGTAGGCGAGGCGGTCACGCGGCACGTTGTCCGGGAACGTCGCGGCGAAGACGAAGAGGATCAGGGCGATGACGTAGCAGAAGACGTTCACCACGGACACTCCTTTCGTCCAGCCCGCGAGAGTTCAACCGTCAGGCAGTTTCGACGAGGTGCCAGACGAGCTGTCCGCCGGGCGCGATCGCAGTGCCGACATGCTGTACGTCGGACGGGAGCGGGTGGCCGGTGCCGTACACCCGGAAGCTGCGGGTCTCGGCGGGCTGGTCACCGTGGACGGCCCAGACTTCGATGACGTGCATGTTGCGGCAGTCGACGTGCACGATTCGCCCGGACAGTTGGAGGGGATGCCAGCGGTCGTCGACCGGGATCTCGTACCGGTAGATCGCGTCCGACATGGCGCCTCCCCACTGGGTGATGTCGTGGCGCCGCAGGGTCAGCGCGTAGTCGAGGAGCCCCATGACGCGGTGGTAGGGGACGGCATCGCCGCCGCCAGGGAGCCACTGGCCGATCTGGACGAGCTGATCGCCGTCGTCGTCGTAGCGCTGGTGCGAGGTGACGACGACCCATTCGGTGAGTACGCCCTCGGCGCCTTCGAGTCGGGCGACCTCGGTGATCGCATCGGCGAGACGCTCGTAGGCGCCCGCCAGTTCGTCACCGCTCACCGCGCCTCCCCAGGTTTGTCGTCCGCCCCGGCTCCCCGCTAAGGGCCGGGGCGGACTGGGTGGCCCGAGCGCGTGGCGCTTCAAGGGCCAGACCTGCGCTCGACCACCGCGCGCAGGGGATCTAGGCGGCGTGGGCGTGGGGGCCGCGGCTGTTGAGCCATGGTGTGGGGTGCCGGTGGCTTGAGCCGCCTTCAGCTGCCTTCTTGACGGTGGGCAGGTGGAAGACGGGCCCTTCGGGGCCGACGAGCACGGGCTCGATCTTTTTGCGGCTCACCCAGACTTGAATGGTCCCCGGCTTGACCCCGGCGACGAGCGCTGCTTCTCGTTGGCTGCCCAACTGTCGTTCGTTGCCGTCGACGCAGGCGAAGTGGATCTCGTCTGCGGGCGGGTTGGGGTAGGCGACCACGGCACCTCCCGCTGGTATGCAAAGACCCCCACCGGTGTATTCACGGTGGGGGTTTGAGTGACGATTGCGACGGAAGTATCGACTGTCAATTACGGAAGATACAGTGCCGCCTGACCTGCTGACAAGTAGATCCAGTCAGTCGGCACCGGGGTTTTCGCCGACTTTCGCTCCGGGCCGGTCGGGGAGTTCGGCTCCGGGCTGCCCGGAGTACCAGGCCCATAGGGCGCGGGTGACGGAGGAGCGGTCGCCGCCTCCGGACCGTGCTGCCGTGTCGAACGCCTCGACTTCTTCGTCGGGGATCCCTCGGACGACGCGCTGTCGATGTTTGTGCATGTTCGCCATGAACCACATGGTGACAGGTGGCTTGCCACCCGTCAAAGGGTGTGCCATAGTGGAGGTGGCAAGCCACCCGGGAACAGGGGAGATCCAGATGAACGCCACGATCCGCGAAGAGGGCACCACCAAGGTCGCCAAGCTGGCCGCGAAGCTCACCAATGAGGCACTCTGCCTCGCCTGGATGGCCACCGAGGGCAAGCCCGTCACGCAGGAACTCGCCATCGTGCGCGGCTGGATCCAGAGCGAACTCCACAACCGCCTCGGTGACGACCTGTTCGACGAGTGGCTCGTGGACGTCGACGACAACGGCGACGGCGTCAACCCGCTCGCCTACTTCGAGCGCAAGACCGCCGTGAAGGGCTTCCTCCGCTGCTGGACCTGCAACCAGCCCGCCACCCACACCCTGACCCGCGAGGGCTCGAACACCCTGCACGCCTGCGACAACTGCACCCGCATCGATCGCGCGGAGGCAGAGTCGCGCGGCTGGACCATCACCCCCATCACCGGCAAGGAGACCCGGATGGCCAAGAACGAGACCGTAGCCACCTTCACCATCGACGGCCGTGACTACGACGTCATCCGTATCGGGATGGACCCGAAGCACTCGTCATGGAACGTCCTCGGCGCCTTCCCCAAGCACACTGCCGCCGAGCTGGCCATGCCGGACACCGTGCGCCCGCCCGTCTCTCCCGTGTACGCGGCGCGTGCCGAAGGGGTTGGGGGATGGCTCGTGCACGACGAGATGAACCGCAAGATCCTCGGCTCCGCAACCACCTACGAGGACATCGCGCGCATCGCCGCGCAGGACCCGCACCGACCCCTCGTTTGATCCGCCACACAGCGGCGCCCCGGCTGAGGAAAGCAGCCGGGGCGCCGCCCGTACCGTACCCGAATGGAGACCCTGATGGACGACTGCGAAGACTGCGGACGTTCCCTCTGCCGCGACTGCGACACCCACTACTGCATCGAGCAATGCCCCTGCGGGCGCTCCCACACCTGCGACTGCGCGTGCGCCGAGTACTTGGAGGGCCTCTCATCCGCAGTTGACGCAACCGCCGCAGTGACCAGCCCCTCCGAGAAGGAAGCCGCCGCAACCCTCGCCCGCGACTGCACCGACCATGCAGCGGTACTCCTCTGGTGCGCGGATCGAGTGCGGTCCGTGGACGACAGCGAGACGGTGCAGGATGCCGCCGACTACCTCCACGACCTTTCCACCCGCGCCCAGGTCGACACGACGACCGTCACCGACCAGGCCGCCGTCATCCGATGGTGCGCCGAGCAGATCCACTCTATGGGCGGCGACGCGGACGTAGAGCGGGCCGCCGAGTACCTGGACGATCTGGCCGTTGAAGCGCAGGAGGCGGCCGACGGTGAGCGTGCGATGCGCGTGCCGGGAACCTGGAACCTGGAGCCCGGACAGATCCCGCCCCCGCAACAGATCGACGCCGCCCCCGACCACGTCACCGAGAAGTGAGGAGGCCCGCCATGGCCCTCGAATCAGTTGAGGAGTTCGGCAACCGGTGGCGTGACCGCGCCCTGGAAGCCGAGCTGGAGATTGAGCGCCTGAAGGCCGAGATCGGCAACCGGGGCGTCGACGCGTCTACGGTCCTGCGTAACGCCGCCGACACCGTGGGCCTGGATCGCGACTACCAACTCCCACCGGACGGCCCCCTGAAGCCCGGCATGGATCGGGCGGAGAAGCTCTTGCGCCGCATGGCCGACAAGCTGGAGAAGGAAGACCTCTGATCCACAGTCCCAGCCGAAAGCCCCGCCACCGTGCGGGGCTTCGGCGTATTTACGCCGCCGCCCCTGCCGCTTCGGCGAGCACCCGTTCTTGCGCGGCCCGCAATTCCCGCCACTCGCCCAGGGTCTCCCACGCACTGTTGCAGTTGCCGCAGCGCACTCGGTGGCTGTCGGCGCGGGCGGTCAACGGCGCCCAGCACACGCCGCCTTCGACAACCGTCGGGCAGTTGCCGATCTGCACCCGGCCGGGGCGGCGTTCGTCGTCCGTGATGGCCTTGCACTCGGCGTACAGCTTGCCGATCACGTCGATGTCCTGCCCGACCTCCTCGTAGCTGCCGCACGCCCACAGGAGGTTGTTGACGATGAACTCGACGTGCACCGGTACGGCTTGAGCTGGCGAACCGCGCCATGGGGCGATCGTCCAGCCGAGGGCCTTCCGCCATGCATCCTCGATCGCCGACAGCCGCGCGGCGACACCGCCGGGTCCGACGAGGGCGAGGACGTCGAGGCGGGCCGGGATCGGGGCGGTGCGGGTACCGCTGCCGCCGGTGGTCGCACGGCGGGCGCCTTTCATGAGGGCTGCGGTCTGGTCGAGTTTCCGGAAGAGCCCGGCGAGTTCACCGATACGGGCCTGCGTGCGGTCCTCGCACGGCCAGCAGACGAGCCGGTCGAGCTCGATCTCCCACAACTTGCGGTGACAGGAAACGCAGCATGGCCATTCGTAGCCGGCATCGTCGATAGCGGGGTCTTGCATGGCGGCGCTCCTCGGCGGTGGTACGGGGAAGCAGACAACCTTTGAGCCGATTGTGCACCCATCCATCGACAATCCGCGCCAATGGCCTAGCCGGGGCTGCGTGAGATCCGCCATCGACCACCGCGACAGTCCCCGCACACGCCACAGCCCCGACCCGCGGCGGGATCGGGGCTTTCTGCTGTGCGGGGTCAGGCGGGGTCGTCCTGCTGTTTCAGAGCCAGGAGTTCCTGGATTGCATCATCCAGGGTCAGCGGCGCCTCGTCGTCGCGGTCTTCGTCGCCGTACTCGACGATCCGAGGGTTGGCGGGGTCGGAGCAGTCGAGGCGGTACCAGCCGTCCGGGTCGAGCCCAACCCACGGAGGACAGGTGCACGGTGAGGTGGGAAGCGCGTACCACTGCATCGTGATGCAGTCCACGAAGTGACTGGCCATGGCAGGTCAGTCCTCCCAGCTCTTGGCGACGTCGAGTGCGCGGGCGAGCGCGGACGCGAGCGGGAGACGCTCGGTGTCCGGGAGCACGACCGACACGGCAACCGTCCGGCCGTCACCGTGGTCCTCCCAGACGTCCACGAACACGACGTCGGCGGCGGGCGTCACACGAAGGGCCCCGGCGATCAGATCGGTGGCCTTCCAGCACGACTGCTCGGTGAGCGCCTTGACGAGGTCGGGCACGAGTCGGGTGGTGACGCCGACCTCGGCGACGCCGCGGCTGTTGGGGCCGGTGATCCCGTAGTCGTAGAGGCCGGTCGCGTCGGCGCGGGTGATCCGCACATACACCTCGGCCTCGCCCTTGTCGGCGCGGAGGCCGGCGGGGATGACGCGGAGGCGGGTGCCGTCGGGGGTGCTGTAGTCCCAGGGCTGGGGGGTGAGGTCGGCGATGATGTTGTTGAGGGCGTCGCGGAAGTCCATGGTGTTTCTCCTGTCGTGTCGGGCGGTCAGGCGGGGCGGTTCAGTCGGGATGCGAGGACGACCGCGCCAGCGTGGGTGAGGCCAGCCCATACGTTGCCGGTGCGGGTGTCCTTGACGTACCAGCCGGAGCGGGCTTTGCGGATCTGGTAGCGGGGCTGGGTGGTGGTCATGGCGGGGTCCTTCCGGGTCAGGCGGCGAGCGCGAGGCGGGCGGCGGCGGTCTTGTAGGCGCCCTTGCGGGGGCGGTAGATGACGGCGATCGCGGCGACCTCGGCGCGGCTGTAGCGGGTGCAGGTGCGGCGCTGGCCGTGGGTGTAGCTGATGCCGGGGGTGCCGGTGACGTTGGCCTTGGCCGCGTTCTTCCGCAGCGAGCTGGCGACGGTGCGGGCTTCGCGCGGGGCGAGGCCGGCGGCGATGCAGTGGCTGGCCAACGTGCCGGTGCCGTGTCGTGCGATGCGGGAGGCGGCGCGCTGGGTGCGGGTGCGGGCCTTCAACGTGGCGCGGCGGGTGCGGTTCGAGCGGATCACGGGTCCCCCTTGGTGCGGTGTGTGGTGGTTGAGCGGCCCGGCCCCGAAAGGCCGGACGGCGCGGCTGTCAGGCGCCGGAGACCAGGCGCACCCGGCGCTGGAACAGGCGCAGCGCGTCGCCCCGGTTGCGGGTGGCGTGCGAGACGCGGTCGCCCTGGCGGACCCGGTACCACGTGCCCGGGACGCCCATGGTCCCGAAGTCGTCGGAGGCGACCTCCAGTGCGATCCCGGAGCGAAGCGTCTCGGTGGTCCAGTTCATTTCGGCTCCCTGCTGCGGTGCGGTTTCTTGAGAACAATGTAGGCCTACCGAGTTCTCATGTCAACAAAGTTGGCCCATTGAGTCCGCCTACAGAGATGGCATACTGAGTGCATGGCAGACACCGACGAGCAGAAGATCGAAGAGATCCGGAAGCTCACCGAACGCATCGCCCACGACCGGGCGCGCGTCTACGAACTGATCCCGCAGGTCTTCCCAGAGAAGCGCGGCGAGGATCCCGTGCGCGGACGCCTCAACGAGGTCGTCAAGGCCTCCGGGTTCACCCGCGAATACGTCGCACGCATCCGAGACGGGAAGGTGAAGCCATCCTGATGGCCAGCCACGAGAAGCCCAAGGGACGTCCTTGCAGCCATCGCGTGTACCAGCTCGACTGCGCCGAGTACGACCGCCTACTTGAGCACGCTGGCGACCGTTGCCAGATTTGCGGCGTGACACCTGAGGACACGAAGCATGGGTTCCTCGTGGTTGACCATGACGCGCGGGTCGGGCAGTGGGCCGTGCGCGGACTGCTGTGCACCCCCTGCAACACCGGCATCACGGTGTCGCCCACTGACAGCCCGGAGTTCGAGGCATACATGGCCGCGCCTTGGTGGCGGCAACGCCTGTCCGAGCAGGGGCTGAGTGCCGAGATGCAGCCCGAGCCGCCAGTCGGAGCGGACGTCATCGTTCTACCGAACCGGCGACGTTGGAAGCGAGAGGGGCCGAAGTGGAGGCACATGGCGGGTTATCGCAGCGCTGACCTGAGATGGGAAGAGCTCAACCGGCGGTTCGGTCCTCACCGGATCCTGATCCCAGCCGCGCCCGCCGAACGACTCCGGAAGACCAGCGAGCGCCCGGCGAGCAGCGATGGAGTGTGAACGCTGCCACGGCACAGGCCTCGACCCGCACGCGTACATCGTGCAACGCGGCACCGACGGCACCCTCCAAGCCCAGGTCGCCGCGCCATGCCCCGAATGCCAGCCAGACGACGAACCGGGCGCGGGCCCGGTGCGCCCGGACGAGGAACCCACATGAGCGAGCGATGCGACGTATGCAACCTGCCCGACCTGCACCACGGATACGGCGACGGCATCGGCTCCTGTGACTGCCCGCGATGCGAATGCGGCGTCGCCGAGTGGTCTGATCTGTGCACGTGTCCGCCGGAAGATGACGAGTACTGGCCCGACGCCTCCGGCTGACAGCCCACCGCATGACGAGGCCCCGGCCGCCCGGCGGGGCCTTTCTCGTGCCCGCGTTTGACTTCCCCGTGCCGCGCGCCACGCTGACACGACGGGGCCCCTGCCGCGACGGGGCGGCAGGGGCCCGGGACGGGGGCGGGTCAGGTGGCCGCGGGTGGCCCGCAGCGGCAGTCTTCCTCGTCGGCGCCCTGGCCGATGAAACAGGCGCAGAACACGGGCCCGAGCGGGCTAGTCGCGGTCACGCCGTTCTCGTCGCCGCCGTAGCAGTTGTCGCACTCGCCGAAATGCCACTCCTCGGCATCCTCGACGTCGTCCAGGTCGTCTTCTTCGTCGAGGTAGGTCTCTTCGTAGCTCACGGGTTCAGTGTCTCCTAGCGCTTGGTGATGTTCTTCTGCCAGACGGATCGCCGCTGGTCGGTGTTGTGGATGTGGTGCTCGGTCCCGTTGTGGATGTGAATGTCGAGCTGGGCGGCTCGCTTCAGCTTGCTGATGGCGCCTCCGGCGGCGGTGGCGATCATGGCGAGGCCGGCGATCGGCAGGGTGACCAGGAGAACGCCGTTGAGGGTGACGGACGACAGGCTGTGGATCACCGACGCGAGGCCTTTGCAGGCGAGCCAGACGCCGCAGCCGAGGCCGGTGATGCCGGCGCCGATGCCGATGGAGCCGACGGCGACGCCGAGCGCCCACTGGGGGACGATGCGGCTGTCGGGCTGCGGTACGGGCGGGGTGGTGCCGACGCGCGGCCCGTCCTTGTAGGAGGGGATGTCGGGGTCGTCGACGCGGACGGCGGTGGGCTGGTAGGCGGCGTAGATGAGGCGGGCGGCTTCGGTCTCGGCGGCCTCCTCGCTGAGCGGCAGGGTGGGCTCGGGCATGGGGTTCTCCTAGGCTTCGCCGGTGCCGGAGCACGCGGTGCAGCGGACGCGGGTGAGTTTGTGGATGCGGGAGTCGATGGTGAAGTAGCCGCGGTCGCAGCCGGCTGCGCACGGGATGACGGGCTCGGGCTCGTAGCCGGGGTCGGGCTCGTGTCCGCCGGCCTGCCAGTCCCATGCGGCGCCGACCGCGGCAGCTTTCGCGGAGGCGACGGTGTTGCCGGCCGTGCGCCTGGCCGCCCTGGTGGCTGCTTTGACGGGCTGCTTCAGGGCGTGCTTGGCGGCGTTCTTCCTGCGCCTGAGCGCGGGTTTGATGAGGCGCCCCCAGTACACGTCGGTGACGGCCCGCTTGATGTCGTCGAGGATCACCTCCGGGTGGAGGACGCCCTCGATGAGAGCGCCGCCGATGATCAGACGGAAGGTGTCGATGTCCTCGGCGCGCTCCCGGCCCGTCGACGCGGCCTGGATCGCTTTGAGGTCGCCGAGGGTGAATATGAAGTCTTCCCATGAGTGGGAGCTGGAGCAGTTGCCCCACACGGAGGCGAGGGCGTCGATGGGGGCGCCGGCTTCCAGGCTTAGGGTGCTGGTGCCGCATTCGGGGCAGGTGTAGGGGCAGCCGTCGACGGTCATGGCGACGATCTTCAACTGGACGGCCATTTCAGGATCTCCTTCGCATTCTGACCGTTACGGGGTCCGTGATGGTCCGTGACTGTGCAGGCCAGGACCGTGTAGGGGTCCGTGATGCACCGGTACGCAGTAACGGTCAGCGGCCTCTGAAAATCGGTGCCCATCGGTGGCCGTCACGGTCCTGACCTGCGGTGTCACGGTGGCGTCACGGTGGTTCAGGCCGCTTCCGCAGCGCTCTCGCCGGTGATCAGCTTGATCGTTTCGAGCCTGTAGCCGCGGGCGCCCCCCGTGATCTGGACGGTCGCTACGTCGACGTCGATGTCGAGCGCGTCAACGGCCCGCTTCAGCTCGGCCGCAAGCCGCTTGGCGCCAGCCAGACGGCCACGCTGCTCGTCCTCACCGAGCTTCTCCAGCGCCCACACGTCGGGGTCGTGGGTGCCGAGGTAGTCGACGATCTCGACGGTGGGGAGGAACGCCGGGTCGTCGGCGGCGGCGAACGCGCCGCGGGCCATCATGACGATCTTAGGCAGGTCGGAGCGGAGCCGGTCCGCCTCCGTGGCTCCGAAGCGGTCCAGGCCAGCGGCGCGCAGCGACTCGGCGTCCACAGTCGGCCGGCCCGCAGCGGCCCGCTCCCGTGCCCGGCGGCGGCCCTCCTTGCCTTCCAGAAACAGGAACTTGTGCTTCAGCGGTTCGCGGGAGCCGCCGCCGCGAATGTAGGCCTGGGAGGCGTCACGGAGGTCGTCGCCCTGTGCGTTGCCCTCGGCCGGGTCGAGGCGGTCCGGCCGCCATCCTTCGTCGCCTGCGCCCCCACCGAAGACCTGCACGACGTCCTGCCGGCGGCACGGGCCGACGATCTTCAGGGCGATGGTGTCGGCGATGGCCGAACCGATGGTGTCCTTGTTGACCTCCTGCGTGGCCAGCACCAGCTGCACGCGAGACTTCCGCCCGGTCTGCAGGATCTTGACGGCCAACTCCTTGGCCCGGTCGGACAGTTGCGGGTACTCGTCGATGAACAGGACGATCGCCGGGCGCTCCGGTGAGGGCTCCCAGTTCTCCTTCATGCCGAGCTTCGCGAACAGTGACGGCCGCGCCTTCGCAATCTTCAGGGCCTGTTCGAGGATCTTCTCGATCTGCCCCATGTTGTCGTCGCCGATCGCCCGCACCCCGACCGCCTCGGCCAGCGGCGCCAGGCCGTTGCCGCCCGGGTCCAGGTCGCCGACCAGCACGTCCGAGCAGGCGGTGAGCGTGTCGGCGAGCGCCCGGAGGATCACGGACTTCCCGCCGCCCGACCCGGCGACCACGATGACGTGCACGCCGAGCAGCGACGGGTCGAACTTCTGGCCATCCATGCGGTAGGCGATGACCTGCCGGTCCCGCATCCGGTGACTGTTGGGCTTCCGCTCGGGCGCGGCAGGCATCTTGTCGAACGGGTCGGACTGGACGAGCCGCAGCACAACCTGCCCGCGGGAGGCCCGCACCGGCTGGCAGTGCAGCCCGTTCTCCGGCAGGTCGAGCGGGGTTTCCAGGTCGGGCGCCTTGGTGACGATGTCGGCGGGCTTGCCTTTGGCGAGACGGACGGTGATCTCCCAGCCCCAGTCGTGGCGTCGGTTCGCCTCGACCTCCTTCACGGCGATGCCTTCGGAGGCGAGGGCGCGGCGGACGCATTCGGCGGCCTCGGTGCGGTTGCGGGCGTCGGCGATCGGGAACGGGTCGCCGTCTTCGGCGAGGATCTGCACTTTGCCCGGGTCGACGCCACGGGGCCGGCCGCGCCAGGCGCCGACGGTGACGGCGGCGAGTGCGTACAGGGCGGTGATCCACATCCCGCATTCGGCGAGCCCGTAGAGGCCGGCGCCGAGAGCGGGAGCCCCGTAGATGCCCCGCTTGATCCAGTACTTGCGCTTGTGGTCCGTGTACTGCTGCTCGCGGCGGGCGGCGACGGCGTGCCCCTGCGTCTCCTTCTGCAAGTCGCCTTCGACGGTGGCGACGTAGGTGTGGGCGGTGCGGATCATCTGCGGGTACGGTCCGTGAAACTTCGCACGCTCGATGCGGGCGATGTGCCACCAGCCACGTGCCGACCAGCCGATCCAGATGACCGACGGGTGGTGGCCGACCGTGCGGGCGGTTCGGCGCACGATCGCGGCCTTGGAGTGGATCCAGGCGGGCAGATGCCGGGCGGGTACGGCGGGGGTCTTGTCGACGACGGTCTCGGCCGGCTTCACGAGCGCCATCGCCGGCGTTTTCTGGTTTGTGGTCGGGGTGGCCATGGCGGGGGGTCAGTCCTTCTTCTCTCGGGCGTTCTTAGCGGTGATGGAGGCCTGGCGGCGGGCGGCTGCGACGTACTGCTGGGTGTCACCGGGCTGCCGTGTCGGAGGCTTGCGGGCGGCGCCTCGCTGTGCGCGGGGCATTTGGTTTGCACGCTGCGCGTTTGTGGTCTTGCTGAGGGTGTTCACGGGGGCGCCGGTGAGGGCTGCTTCGACGCGCTTCTCGGCGGCGCGCCGGGAGCTGATGGACTCGATGGATTCGCCCGGGTCGCAGCCCTTGATGTTGCGGTAGGCGCGCGGCCACACGGCCGGGTCTTCGGGGTCCTTGCCGAGCGCTGCACCGATCCTCACGGCCTCTTCCCAGACGTCCTTGAAGACGGTCTGGCGGATCTCTCGCAGCTCCAGCCGCGCCTTCTCGGCAGCCTCGTCCGCGGCCTCCTTCTCGGCGCGCTTCCGCTCCTCTTCGGCGGCCCGCTGCTTGGCCTCCTCCTTCGCCACCCTCGCCGCGGCCTTGCGCTCCCGGCGGGTCTGGACGCCGTCGCGCTTGCGGATCCGCCCGTGCTCGTGAAGGTCCCACACACCAGGGCCGGCGATCGACGCGAACGCGGTCGCGACAGCCGTGCCGGGGTCGAACGAGTGGAGGCCGTGGTACAGGTTGACGCCAGCGGCGATGAAGGCGAGCAGCCACACGATGGTGCGGTAATGCCAGACCGGGCGCCGGTTGGCGACGGCGGCGCGGGCGCCGCGGTGGACGACCCAGGCCGCACCTTCGAGCATGATCGGGGCGGCGGCCATCCAGGGGGCGTGCGGGTTCCAGAAGAAGCTCATCTGGACGGGCAGGGAGACGATGCCGCAGACGATCGCGAACTTGATCGCGTAGGAGCGCCACTTGTCGTCGGCGGTCTTGATCTCTTCGGCGGCCTGGTCTTCGGCGGCTTTCTCTTCTTGCTCCTGGCGTCGGGCCTTCTCGCGGGCGCGCTCGATGTCCTCGCGCTTCTTCTCCGCCTCGGCGATCTTCGTGTTCTGTTCGGCCTGCTCACGCTTGAAGCGGAGTGCCGCGCGTTCGTTGGCGAGGGCCTGCTTGTCGTTCTCCAGCTCCAGCGCCTTCGCCTGCTCGACGCCTACCGCACGTTCGGCATCAGCCTTGCCCTGTGCTTCGATGCGGACGGCTTCGGCTTCGGCGTCGGCGCGTCTCCGGATCGCCTCCGCCTCGGCCAGGGCGCGCGGGTCGTACCCGGGCGTGTGGCCGTTGAGCTTCTCGATGGGCGTGGCGGTCACGGCAGATCAATCCCTTCGGGGTGTGATGGGGGTGGTCAGCGGTTGCGGCGGCGGGTGGTGCGCCAGCCGAAGCCGCCGGGGAGGTTGGCGGAGACGGTGTCGAGTCCGGTGGAGTTGCGCGTGTAACGCGGGGTGTGCTTGCCGCCGACCGTGATCGACCACGACCGCCGGTTGATGTTGAGGCGGACACCGGGCAGGATCCGGAAGCTCTTGCGGAACGTGAGCGGCATCAACGCCTCCGGGCTGGGGTGTGTGCGGGGCGGCGCAGGTAGTGCACGGCGACCGCCGCCAGCAGCACGGCGAACAGGACCGGCGGCTGGGCGAGGACGGTGAACGCGCCCGTCGCGACCAGCACGATCGGGGCGGCGGCCGGGGGCCACAGGCCGACCAGTAGCAGGTACAGCCCGCTGAGGACGGCGAGAACAGGGTGACGGCGCATGACGGCCTTCCTTCAGGTAGATCGAGGTGGGTGGTGGTGCTGGCCAGGTCTCCTCACCGCCGGGAATGCCGGGTCCGGCGGATCGGAGAACGGTCAGGCAGGGAATCGGCCGGTGTCTCGCAGGTGTTCGACTGCGGCCCGGCTCTCCTCGATGTCGGCCCGGGTTTCAGCGATCCGTGCCTGGGTGCGGGCTTCGGCGGCGTCGAGGCGGGCGTTCAGGTCGGCGAGGGTCTGGTTATAGGCGCGGCCCGGCTGTCCGGCGTCGCGTTCGGCGCCGGTCTGAATGTGGGTGATGTCGGCCACGGCTACTTGCCGTCCTTGCCGTAGGCCTTGTCGAGGGCGGCCTTCGCGTCCTTGACCTTGCCGGAGACGATGCCGTCGTACACCTTCTGACCCTTGGCGACGTTCTTCGAGCTGGTCAGGTCGGTGCTCTTCTTGCCGAACATGCGGTTCCTCTCGGAGTTGGGTGGGGTTACTGGACGATCTGGTTGGGCGGGACCGGCTTGCGGAGAGCTATCAGCGGCTGCCGCGTTCACCGACGATGCGGTCCGCGACCGCCCTCACCTCCGGGGACAGCCCGTCGGTGGCGGCCTCGATGCGCCCGCGGCCCTCATCGGCACTCATCGAGCCCTGCTGCACGTACTCGCGGATACCAAGCACCTTCAGGGCAGCGGTTTCGCCCTCGGTCTCAACGGCACGGCTGATCATGTATGGCTCCTTCGATCGGATTCGGGTGGGTGGTGCGCGCCCCGGGCGGGAGTCGACCCCGCGCCCTCGCGGCGTGGTTGCCGGGGCTGGATGGTCGGGGACTAGTCGACGGTGCGGTCGACGACGAAGCCGTCCGGCCGGGAGTGGCCGCGGACTTCCTCGACGGTGTAGCCGGGGTTGTCCTCGTACAGGTGGGCGTGCTGGCCGGTGACGAAGGTCGTGTCGTAGGGCGTGGTGACGCGGTGAGCGATCTCCTCGCCGGTGTTCTCGTCGCGGCGGAACATGCGGTGCTCCTCTCGGGCCGGGTGGATGGTGTGGTGCGCGCCCCGGGCCGCAGTCGATGCGGCGCCCTCACGGCTGGATGCCGGGGCTGGAGGGTCAGACCATGTCGCGGTACTCGTCGACCAGATCGGCCGTCTTCGCCAGGCGTCGGACGGCCCGGCCGAGGAGGGCCTTGCGCTTGGCGCCGGTCTCATCGAGGGCATCGGCCAGGTAGGTGGCGGCAGCCCGAAAGGCGTCCGCGCCGTCGATGCCAGCGATGTCGCCCAGGTTGTAGGCGGCCTTGCCGAGCTGGTCGGCGAACTCCTGCGGGCTGGTGGCGGGTTCGGCACCGGCGGCGTAGGCGATGTCGTCGACGAACGGCGCGAGCACGGCGGGGGCGATGGTCATGACGGTCAGCGCTCCGTGGTCTGCTTGAAGGTCCAGCCGCCGGTCGTGGTGCCGAGGTTGCTCTCGGATTCCTCGCGGGCCTTGGCGAGGAACGGACTGTCGAACGTGCCGCGGTCCTGGCCGTTCTCGTCGGCGGCCTGGGTGGGCTCGTAGTCCTTCGAGTAGCTGGTCATGTTGTCGGTCCTTCCAGTCGAATTCGGATAGGTGGTGCGCGCCCCGGCTTGCGGGTGAGGCGGCGGCCCGGGATCGGCCTGGCCGGGGCTGGGGCCGCGCCCCGCGGGGGATTCGGGGCGCGGCGGTCGGTGGGTCAGGCGGCGAGGGCCATGCGCGGCCCGTAGCGGCGGGCGAATGCGGCGGCCGTGGCCAGCAGGTCCAGGACCTCCGGCAGCGTGCGGGCCGCCTTGTCCTGCCACACGTCCAGATCGACGAACGGGGCGCCGAGGTGCGCGGCGAGGATCTGCTCCAGCAGGTCGACGCCGACCATCTGCGTGTCCTCGTCGTGCAGAGCGTCGAGGCGCACCTGGCGCAGTGCGTCGACGAGCTGCCGGTAGGAGCCGGGCCCGTACACCTGCGGATCCCAGTTGTCGCGGCGCATCAACTGGGCTGCCGCGGCCAGGTGGGCGGCCACCGCATCGCCGGTGACGCGCTCACCGGACAGGCCGAACCAAGTGGCGGAATCGATACGGGACGCTGCGACACGGGCCGCGAACTCGAAAGACATGGCGGGGCTGCTTTCTGAACGAAGGGATGTGGGGGTCAGGCGGTGGTGCGGGCGGTTACCAGTCCTCGCCGGGCATGCGGCCCTCACGAAGGGCGGCAGCCTCCTCGCGATACTCCTGGGCGTGGTTGCGGGCGAACCGGGCGGCGGTGCGGGCCTGCGCCTGAATGGCGGGGCTGTTGTTCGGGTCCACGGCGGCGGCATCACCGGAAGCGGCGGCACGGTCCGAACGGGCAGCAGACTTCTCGCGGTCTTCGGCGAGCTCGTTCATCTGGCGGCGGGAAAGACGCATAGCGGGGCTCCTCAACTGGTCATGCCGGAATGGGTGGGGTGGTGCGGGGTGGAAAGCCGCGGCGGCGGGACGGGGGTGGACACCGCCGCCGCGGCAGATCGGGGGCTAGCGGGGCCGGCTCTCGGACCGCTTGTTGGCTTCGGCGACCTTGCGGCTGAGTTCCTTGTGGCCGTCGTCGTCCAGGCAGAGGACGAAGCCGGGATGCCCGCCGCGGGGCCGCTTCGGAAGCTCGTCCTTCGTCTTCTCGTGCTCGGCGCTCACCGCTGCTCACCGGCCTCGGCCTGGAGAACCACGTGGAACGCGTCGTCCTCCAGGACCATCACGACCTCGGCCGCCAGGCCCTCCAGGCGGCGGGCGTGAGCGAACTCCTCGGCCGGGAACTGGCCGCGCGGGCCGCCGGCGGGGAAACGCTCAAGGACCGTGCGGGCGGGGGTTGCGGTGGCCATCAGAACCACCGCCGCTTCGGCTTCGGCGCAACGTCGGCCTCGGCCTGGTTCGCCGTGGCCCGCAGGCCGCGTGCACGACCCCGCTGACGGTCCGCTTCACGCCGGGCCCGCTCCGCCTTCGCCGGATCCGTGTAGTCGCGGCCCTGACGGCTGTACACGTCGGCGGTCATCTGCTGCTGCTCCGCCTGCTGCTCGGCGGAGTACGCCATCCGACGCAGAGCCGGAGCCTGCCGGGCCGCGTACCGCTGCTCCTCCGTCTGCATGTCACTGAACGTGCGGCGGGCCATCAGACGCCACCGCCGATCAAGTCCAGGCGGCCGGCCTGCTCCAACTGGCAGCGACACATCGCCATCTCGTCCTGGTCACGCAGACACTGCTCGATGTTCCCGGCGGCCGAAGCAGCCGAGCAGTGCGCGGCGACGGCCTCGTACCGTGCGGCCATCTCCGCCGGAGTCGACGGAAGCGGGGCGGTGAGGCGGGTGGGGGTGCTCATGACGCGACCTCCGTCGGGTTGATCAGAGAGTCATTGAGGTACGCCTCGACAGCGGAGGCGGGGATGCGGATTGCTCCGCCACGTCGGATCTCGCCCTCGACTCGGGGCTGTCCGTACTGGATCGACGGCAGGTATCCGCTGGCAGCCCAGCGGTAGACGGTCGGCTTGGAGACCCGCAGCAACTTTGCGGTCTCCGCCACAGTGAGCAGCTTTTGGGCCGCAGGCAGCATCTGGCTCTCCAATCCAGGAGTGGGGGTTGGACTGACTTCTCTACTGTGCGACGTCTCTTGATAGGTGTCAACCGTCTCGCCCGCTCAGACCGCTCTCGTAAGCCCCGCAGCCCCGCGTGAACTGGCCTTATGGTTGAGAAATTGCTGGATGCCTCAAGAGAAGTCGCCTACTGGAGGAGCCCGAAGTGGCGGAAGCACGCTGGACTGGATCATCAGCGCCCTATCTCGAAAGTGGACAGGGCGACGTCTGGGGTAAAGAGGCCGCAGCTCAGGGACGATCCGGTACCCAGCAGATCCTGAGCGCAGGCGAGGTTCCGGCGCCGCAAGAAGTCGCAACTCGGCTGCACATAGAACCCGGCGCGCCAGTCGTCGCCAGGCAGAGGCTGATCCAGATGGACGGTCAGCCGATTGAGTTGGCCAACTCCTACTGGCCCCCCGGAATCGCATCGGGGACGGCGCTTGCCGAGACCGGAAAGGTCCGAGGTGGCGCCGTCTCACTGCTGGCAAGCCTCGGCTACGAGCCCGGCGCCGTTGCGGAGGAAGTCGGCACGCGCCCACCCACCAAGGAAGAGGCGCAGGTACTGCAACTCGCCGACAACCGCGAGTGGGTACTCACCCTCACCCGCGCAATCACCACCCCTGACGGGCGCCCCTACGAGGTGTCGGTCATGGTCAGCCCCGGCCGCATTGGGCGGCTCCACTACTCAATGAAGGTCGACTGACATGCCCGATGAGCACGAGGAAGAGAGCGTCTGGCCCGTCCAGGATCAGATCGCCGCATACCTCCGCGACAGAATCCTGAACGGCGACATCGTTCCTGACGGGAGGCTGCCGTCGAGCCGCGAACTGCACACCCAGTTCGGTGCCGCCGCGCAGACCATCAAGAACGCCATGACGATCCTGGAGAAAGAGGGGCTCGTCTACTCACGGCGGGGCGCTGGCGTGTACGCGAGGCAGCACCGACAGCGCACGATGGAACCGGCGAGCTACAAGAATCCGCCAGGTGACGGCGGCACGTACCAGTGGATCGCTGCGGCCAACCGAAAGGGCCTCGCAGGGAGGAGTGACCTGCTCGCCGTTGAGGAGGTCGTCCCCCCGGCGGCCGTGCGAGACGCCTTCGGGCTCGGCGAAGACGAGAAGGTGCTGCTGCGTCGACAGGTTCTCCACCTGGACGATCAACCCTGCGAGCTGGTCGAGGTCTACATCCCTCTGGACCTGGCCCGAGGTACGCCCATCGCCGAGAACCGCAAGATCAGGGGCGGCGTGGGGCGCATCCTCATGGAGGCTGGCCTGCCGCCGCTGCGATGCGTGGACAAGGTGGCGGCGCGGTGGCCGACTCCAGAACAGGCCAAGGCGTTGCAGATGCCGACCAAGCTGCCCGTGCTGCGCCAGTTCCGGGTGACCTACAGCGTGGACGACAGGCCCATCCAGGCCGAGGTGATGGCAAAGGCGGGTCACCTGTACGAGTTGCAGTACGAGTTCTGACCAGCCTGGACGTAAGCCCCGATGCTCGCCGCGTCGGGGCTTTGATGCATTCATAGGCAAACGAGAGCTTGCAAACCTCTCAACGAACCTCTTACAGTCGATCCCGAGAGTGGCTCACGCCACACGCTCAGTTAGGAGCGGTATGCCTGAATCTCTCGGCCTTGACCCCCTCAGCGTTCCGCACCGTGCGGAATGGCTGGACGAAGTCCCGCACGACCTCTACCCGTGGTCGATGCCCGCGCGCTACTACCTCGGCACCGCGAACGGATGCCGGTCCGTCAGCGAGGGCTACTTCTACGCGACCCGAGATTCGTCTCCTGGTCGAGTTCACCTGCGCAAGAAGGCCATCTTCAGGAACGAGTTGGAGATCGCCCGCAACTGCAAGCACCTGCCGAAGGTTCGCACCGCCCTGTATCGGCTCCGCACCTCAACCGGCGAACTGCTCTATGTCGGCATCAGCGGCACACCCTTCCGGCGCTGGGTCGAGCACTCCGCCGACAAGGATTGGTGGCCCGACGTGGCCGAATGCTCCCTGGAGTGGCTCGACTCCCGCCCGGCCGCGTTGCTGGCCGAGGCCTCCGTCATCCGCGCAGAGCACCCGATCCATAACGTGGTGCACAACGACGCGACCGAGAACCCCCAGTAACGCGAACGGCCGGGCGTGTCACCGCCCGGCCAGTTCATCCACGGCGAGTCCTACCTCGCCGCTCAACCCACTCACGCCTGAGAAAGGTCTGACATGACTGTAGCAAGCCTCCCCACCCAGATCCCTGCGACGTCCACCACTCCCCCGCCCCGGACGTGGTCGTTCATCAACCGCCACACGGGCGAGCCGACCGTCTATGCGTGTATGACTGGCTGCACAATCGACCACTCCCACGAGATGGGCCGGGACGTCTTCCCGGAGGACGTGTGGTGCTGGTTCTGGTCGGAGCCGTTGACGCTGCCGGTCAACGAGAACGGCACCCCGGAGGAGTTCCGCGTCCTGTCCACGGTCATCAAGGTCGAGCCGCACTCCCCCACCATCGCGCAGCGCCTCCCCTACGCCACGATCGAGCTCGTCGACGACCACTTCATCGAGGGCCTCGACCCGGACGGGCTGGAAACCGTCATCAACACCTTCGCGGCCCGCCTCGACCAGATGCGGGAGACGCACGCCAAGCTGGTGCGCGTTCGCGAGGAATACCGAACGCGATAACAGTCAATTGACGCCCGGATTACGCCACTTCAGGCGCGGGTGTCACATAGAATTATCTGTAAAACGGCTAGCGGCCGGATGGGGGCGAATCCATCCGGCCGCTTTTCGTAAGAGCCGTGCTCAACCACTGCCAGAAAGTCGAGCACTACGAATGACTCTACAGATCAACTTGCGGCGCCGCTACACCAGGGCGCCCGAGTGAAGATCATACGCACCATGCCACCGGAGGGGTGGGTGCCCGTATCCAACGCGACGGCGCAGCAGCGGCGCCTCAGTTGGCGCGCGAAGGGCCTGCTGGTCGACCTGCTCAGCTTCCCGGACGGCTACCACGTCACGTTCGACAAGCTGATGAACCTCGCCAAGTTGGCCGGCGATCCGGACGTTGAGGGGCGCGACGCCATGCGGCGGGCGATGCAGGAGCTGGAGAGGAAGGGCTACCTCTCGCACCGGCGTGTCAAGGTCGAGGACCCGAAGCCGGGCGGGCAGCGGTGGCGCACCGAAACAGCGATCTGCGATGAGCCCGTCTTCGCTGAGAATCCTGGAGGTACGGGTTTCCAGGAGGCCCAGGGTTCAGTACCCCCAGACTTCGGGACGTCCAAGGATCAGGAGGTCTTTAACAACACGGGGTTTAACAAGAATGATCAGCAGCAAGAAGAGCCTGGCAAACATTCCGCCTCACTCGCTCTCGCTCGCGAGGGGCAGCAGGCCCGCCAGCGAAATCGCGAGGACCGTCGCGCCCAACTCGACCGCCTCTACGAAGCGGCGAACCACCTCGACGATGAGCGGCTTCGACGCCTGCTGCTGCAGTTCGAGCAGAAGCGTCGGCGGATCTACCGGGACTGCCGGAACGACGCAATCAGTCAGCTGAATCGAGAGGACCCGCTGATCCTCAAGGGCTCTCAGTCAGTTCGGGCGATCGACCTGTTGAGCTACAAGTACGCGTTGCAGCATTACGCGGAGAAGGGGCTGCCTGCGTGGCTGGTCCGCTTCCCGTTGCGCGCGGTCGCCTGACGGTGCAGCAAGAAGCCCCCGCCCGAGATCCGGGCGGGGGCTTGAGCGTCTGGCTACGTCGCGGACTCCTCGCCGGCCCGTTTGCCGGTGGTGCGCCCTTCGGCGATTTGGTGTGCGCGGACGCGGCTGGTGCCGATGGCTTTGCCGATGTCGGCGTAGCTGAGTCCGTCGTCGTGCATCTCCTGGACGGCTCGCTGCCGGACTTGCCGCAGCCAGTGCTGGAGCTCGGGGACGGCGTTGAGGGCGGCGCCTACGGTCTTGGCGCGCTCGGTCGCGTCGCCTTCTTCCGCCAGGTGCTTGAGGTTCTCGAAGGGGCTTGGTGGCGTCGTCATGAGCCCAGTGTAGGGGGGAGGGTTGACATTGTCAGGGGTACCCCCTACATTTGAAGTATCGAGAGGGACGGCAATAAGGAGACGGAAATGAAGCTCTACGAGCGCACCGAGAACGGCACCACCACCCGCATCCCGCTCGCCGAGGGCCTGGCCGTCATCAACTACGCCCAGATGGACGGCAAGCGCTTCGTCCGCTCGATGAGCTACGCCGGCGGTCACGCCGAGATCGAGTACAAGAACGGCATCAAGGTCACGCTCCGCCAGGTCGAGGTCAAGGACCCCTCCGAGCCGGCTGAGTGGTCCGGCACTCACAGCAACGGTGCCTACCTGCACCGCTTCGACCCCGAGACGCTGCGAGGCCGCTGCAACAAGGGCTTCCGCCCGGCCCGTCATGCTGACGGCTACCGGCTCCGCGCCCGCACTGAGATCGAGGCCAGCGAGTACGCGCACCTGTACACCTACTGCCCGAGCTGCGAGGCGAAGTAGTTGACCGGCCCGGGAGCCGCATGGCTCCCGGGCCCCGACCGAGGGACGAGGGAGCACATGGCACTGAAGGACGAAATCCGGTTCGTCAGCCCAATCGGGCAACGCGTGAAAGCGTGGACTGGGCCGAGGGCAGACAGGACCGGGGAGATCAAGCGCGTGGACGGACTGCACTTCGTTTACATCCTGTTCGATGGGGATGAGCGCGAGGTTCACTACCCGCGCAAGGACATCAGCCGACTGGACCTGCTCAAGCAGTGGGGGCGGGCATGAGCGCCCGCTGCTCGGCCACCAGGCCGAACGGCTACCTTTGCATCAACCCGGTGCAGCCCGGCCGGACGGTTTGCGTGGCGCACGATCCCTCCCGTCAGTGCGGTGCCCCGACTGTGGACGGGAGCGCCTGCAAGCGAATGAAGATGAAGGGCCACCGCCGGTGCTCGAAGCACCTTCCGCCTGGCGCCGCCTGACTCGCACCCCCATAGCGCCCCGCTGCTGCGGCAGTTGGGGCGCTCCCGCCTCTCCTGCCTCGCCTGTCGTGCACGAGCGCCATGCGCCCTTGCTGGAGCCTGCCCTTCCGTGGACACTCCGGGTCTCAACTTCGCGTGTCCTCGGGGGTGTTGGTGTGACCTGTCCTGGTTGTGGTGGCGGGAATGTTCAGGATTTGCCGTTGTTCTGGCGGCAGCAGCATGAGGGTTCGTCGCCGTGGTTGCAGTACGGGCCGCCGTCGGTGCCGGAGTCGCGGATCTTGCTGGTGCTGGGGGTGGTCGCGGTGGGGATCGCCCTGATGGCGACGGGCTCGGTGCTGTTCGGTCTGTTGGCGGCGGTGGCTGGCTTGCTGTGGGGCGCCTTCGACCGGAAGACGGTGGCGGAGGCGCAGCAGCGGTTGGGCGACTGGAATGCGTCGAAGATTTGCCTGGCGTGCCCGCGGGTGTTCCTGCTGTAGCCGGGCACGCCAGAAGGCCCGTACCGTACTCCGTAGCACCGACATTCGGAGGTTTCCGTGGATAAGCCCCTCATCCCCGCGCCCGTGCTTTCGCCGGAGGAGCGTTCTTCGTTGACGGCGTGGAGGCCGGGCTCGCCGCTGTTGTCGCGGGTGGTGCGGCCGGCGGAGACCGTGGGTGGTCCGGGGCGGGTGTCGGTGGCTGCGTTCCAGTCCGCGGTGTAGGCCCGGCGTGTGTGAGCCCCCTCCTGGTCGGGAGGGGGCTCTCGTTGTCTCCGGGGGCCTCTCGCCCCGCGCGGTGTGTGCTCCCCGGTGGGGAACCGCTGGTGCGGGAGGGTCCAGTCGGAAGATCGGCGACCTGTTGGGGATCTCCTGCGGCCGGGTCCGGCAGATCGTCGAGGGCGTGACCAACCCGCGGACGCAGAAGGCGAAGGAGCCAGCAGGTGACGACGATCAGCCAGGATGAAAGCACGGCGCTGTACCGGCTCTTCGATACGGCCCGGCAGCTGCTGTACGTCGGGATCACTAGCAACCCGCAGGCCCGGTGGGCTCAGCACGCGGCCGAGAAGCCGTGGTGGCCAGACGTGGCCTGGCACACCTTGGAGTGGCTGCCGTCCCGTGAGGCGGCGCTGGCCGCCGAGGCGGCTGCGATCGTGGCTGATGGGCCGCTGCACAACGTCGCGGGCACGCCCCGGCAGCGTGAGGCAACCACGGCGTTCCACGGCGAGCACCACGAGGCGGCCGGGCACCCGGCGCTGGCCACTGTGCGCCAGGCGTTGCGCGCGCTGGAGCGGATCGAGGACCCGGAAGAGCGGGCGCTGGTGACGACGGCGCTGCTGCGGGAGTGGCCGCGCTTGCACCGTGAGGTGAAGGAGGCGCGGCAGGACGCGGTGGTCGCGATGAACGAGGGTGGCGTGGACTTCGCGGCGATCGGCCGGCGCCTCGGTGTTGGCACGCAGCGCGCCGCTCACATCGCGCAGGGCAAGTAGCAGACGCGTCGACGCCCCGTCACCGGCCGTCGTCGGACGGGGTGACGGGGCGTCTGGCCTGCGTCGTCAGGCGTCGGGCGTCCGGGCGCAGTGACAGCCGCAGTTGCCGGTGGGCTCGGGCTGGCCGGTCTGCTGCGCGTGCTCGATGTCCTCGGGCCCGGCCCATGGGTGCGGCGTCGTGTCGTCGTAGTGGAAGCCGTACATGCAGGCCTCGCACTTGGCGTAGCAGATGATCGCCGGGCGCTCCCCTGCGAGTGCCTGCCGGAGCGCTTCGGCTTCCTCGGGGGTGGGGGTCTGGTCGGGCATGGTCAGTTCCCTTCGGTGGTGCCGAGGCGGGGCAGCTTGGCGGCGGGCTCCGTGGTCTCAACGCGGCCGCGCGCCTGGGCGTACAGCTGGGCGGTGTGCTCACCGATGTGCTGGTACTTCTCGGCGGTGGTGTGGCCGTCCCACTGCGCCCGCCGGTCGTCGACGCCGACGTGTTCGACGTGGGCGAGGAGTTCGGCGTCCCGTGGTGCGATGTGCCAGGAGGCCTGCCGGCCGTCGATGTGGAGGTAGAGGATCTGCCAGCCGTCCTCGTCCACGACGTCGGGTGCGGGTGCGATGACGGAGGGGTGCAGCGAGGCGAGGAGGGCGAGGAGTTGGGCTCGCTCCCGGTAGGCGCCGTCACGCTCGGCTTCGACGCCGGCGGTGTACCTGGCGTTGTCGGTGGCGGCTTCGTTCATCTCGCCGACGACTTCCTCGTACCGGTCGAGGTCGGTGTACAGCTCGTCGAGTTGGCTCTTGGTGAGCTGGGCAAGTGGGACGCGGTCGCTCATGCGGCGTGCTCCTGGGTGTCGTTGAGGTCGAGTTCGTCGAAGTGGATGAGGGCCCGGTGGAGGGCGATGGCGACGGCGTGGGTGCGGGACCGGGCGCCGAGGCGGATGCATGCTTCCTTCAGGCGGAGGTGGACGCCGCGTTCGGTCGAGTTGAGGCGGTGGGCTATCTGTCGGCTGGTGTAGCCGGATGCGGCGAGGCGGAGGGCGGCGAGCTGGCCGGGGCTGAGGGGTTGGCCTTTGCTGCTGGGCCGGTTCATGGCTGCTCCAGTGCGTATCCGGTGCGGCGGAGTTGCCCGTTGCGGGTGGTGGCCGTTTCGTGGAGTTGGGTGACCTCGATGGCGCGGCGCCGGATCTCGCGGCCGTCGGCGGTGAGGGTGACGACGTCGACCTTGCCGAAACCCCAGACTCCGGGGGTGGTACCGGGCAGGTCGACGACCTTGATGCGGCGGGGCTCGGTGTACGGGTACGGGTCGCCGAGGCTGTAGTAGGTCTGGCCGGGCTGGATCATCGGCTGCTCCTGGTGTTGCAGTGTGGTGTGTCGTCTTGGCCGTCGTCGTCGGGCTCGGGGTCGTAGGTCACAGGTACTCCTGGGTGGGGATCGTCTGGGCGTGCCAGAGCCGGTGTCGGTCGGCGCCTTGTCCGGCTTGGGTGCGCATCTCGTGCTGGCGGAGATCGAACGCAGTGGGGGTGCGGTCGGGGGCGGGGTCGATGGCGTCCCAGTCGGGGTCGCAGTCGGCGGCGGACGGATCGGCAGTCACGGCTGGTCCGTGGTGGGCTGCTGGCGCCATGCGGCGGGGTCGTGCTTGCGGTCACGGTCGGGCATGACGATGTGGTCGCCACGCAGGCCGTAGCCGATGACCGCGCCGGGCCGGAGGTGCGGGTTTCCTGCAGACGTCCCGTTGCAGTCGTCGGCGGGGCCACAGGGGTCGTCTTGGTGGCGGCCGTGTGGGCAGCGGTCGAGGTCGGTGAGGATCTTGACGAGGCCCTGGGTATCGGCGAGGGGCCGTGCGAACTGCGTGGTGGCTTCGGTCTGCGCTGTGCGGTTGAGGGCGTGGTCGATGCCGCCGATGGCGTTTTCGATGGTGGCGTGGAGTGGTGAGTACATGACGCGGTCTGCGCAGTGGAGAGCGGCGTTCATTTCGGCGCGCGCACTGAGATGCTTCAGGGCGGCGATCAGGGCGATCTGTGCTTTCTCCAGCTCGCGGCGGAGGTCGGTGATGGTGGGGTCGGTCACGGGTGCTCCTTGGTGGGTGGGCCGCCGCTGGGTGGGCGGCGGCCACAAGACGGTCAGGCGGGGCGGGTTGCGCGAAGGCAGGCCTGGCAGGTGACGGCGATGTCGTCACTGCCGGACAGGGGCCGGTCAAGCAGTCGGCCGCGCGCGTCGAAGAGCCGGACGAACTTGCCGCAGGCGGTGGTCATCGGCCGCGTGTGCGGGACGGGGACGTCGTGCACACGGGTGCCGCCGTGGAGGCGGATTCGGCGGGTGTCGGCGGTCTTGAACATCAGGCGGTGAACCTCCGGACGGGGATCCCGGCGCGTTCGGCCATGTCGGCGCAGCCGGACGCGCCGTGGGACGGGTGCGGGCGCGGTTTGCGGCAGCGGGAGCTGGTGCAGGGGCCGATGAACGCGAGCGCGATGTCCGCGCCGAGGTTGACCATGTGCCGGTTGCGGATCGGCCCGGCGGCGCGCTGGTAGCGGTCCCAGTCGGCTTCGTGGACTTCGACGGTGGCGCCGTACTGGCGTGCCCAGAGGTCGGCGATCTGGTCGGCGCCCCAGCATCCGCCGTGGACGACGGTGACCTCGCGGTCGGCGGGCAGGTCGCGGACGGCGTCGGCGAGGGCGGCGTGGATGGTGTCGCGGTCGCGCCATCGGCGGCTGCCGGTGATCAGGATCCGGTAGGGCTTCACAGTCCCTCCTCGGGAGATACGGTCGGTCGTGAGGTCACCCGCTGACGAGGCCGTTACAGTGACAGCGGTGCCGGTGCTCTGCGGAGCGGCCGGAAGTGGGCCCGGGAAGTTCCCGCCGGACGGCGGGGTCCCGAGCTCGCGCCGCCTTGCACGTCAGCCATCACGTGCGGCTAGACGGTGGGCAGGGTGAGCGCGGACATGCGGCGGACGATGCCGTCGCAGTAGTCCTCACGCGCCTCAATCGCGATACACGGGCGGCCGGGTCCATAGCCGCGATCTCGGCTGCGGCCTCGCGGAGAGTCTGCGCCTGGACGACGCCGAGCGGGACGGGCGCCTCCAGCACCTTGGCGGCGTCACGGAAGGCGGGCTCGGCCTTCTTCGCGGCGATCCGGGCGGTCAGTGCGGCGGTTTCGGGTGTCGGGTCAGGCTGGTTCACAGGGTCTCCAAGGGATGTCGGTACGGTCGGGGTGCGGGCCGCCGCGTTACCGGCGCGGCGGCCCGACCTACGTGGGTCACTCGCCGGCGGGCATCTCGGTGATGCCGCGGGCCAGCGCCGCAGTCCACTCACTCAGCTCCACCGGCATCCGATGCGGTCGCAGCCGCACCCAGTCCAGGCCAGCGGACGCGCACCGGCCGCCGCTCACGCCCTCCGGCCGCACCGTCACATCGCCCGGTAGTTCACGCATGAGCTCCTCGAAACGGACCAGAGCCCGTTCCACGCTCAGCGCCAAGGCGACCAGACTTTCGCCGTCGTCGGCGCCGAGGACGACCGTCCACACGGTCACGGTCACGTCGGCTTGTTTCATCGCGGGCCTCCATCAGGGCGGCTGGAGTGCAGGTGTGAGGTGTACAGGTCGCGCATGCGCTGCTCGGCGGCGTCAGTCATCCGCCAACTGTCTGCGGCGGGGTTCAGGAGGTGGCGGGCTCGTTGCTGATGGGGCCACGTGCGGCGGGTGAAGCAGTAGGGGCCGTGGTCCTGGCAGACGCCCTGTACTGCTCCTGGGTGAGGGTGGGGGGCGTGGGCGATGAGGTCGTTGCGGCCGCCGGCCCCGTACTGCTGCTCAAGCACACCGTCCGGTCCGGCGAGCAGGAAACGGCCGTCGGTTTCCGGGCCCGCAGCGGAGGCGGTCAGCGTGAGCGCGAGCGTTGGTGACGGCTGAGTGACGCGGACGGACCACACCGTCACGTCGGTACTGGTGTGAGCTGGGTCGCTGTCCGTGGCGTGGCCTGCGTCAAGGAGTGCAGTGCGGACGACGGAGGCGGCCCAGGGGTTGTCGGTGGTGATGGTGATCTGGTTGCTGCGGCTGTCGGTGACGGCGATGTGGCCGGTGGTGAATTCGCGGTAGCCGGGGTGGGTTTGGGGACTGACGGCTGTACGGGCGACGGCAATGGCTGTATCTGCCCAGCAGTTGCCCGCTGCGGTGCCGGGGTTGTTGAGGAGGACCCCACCGATGACGACGCCCCGCAGCCCTGGTTCGGGCGTGGGTGGCAGCGGCAGGGCGAGTTGTTCGGTCATGGCGGTCACTCGCCCGTCTCGACGGCCGGCACGGCAGCGGCGCGCACATGTGGCGGCTCGCAGTCCTCAGCGCCCGCGAGGCGACCCGTCGGGCACGGATACGGCACCAGGCCGTCGCCGCCCGCCGCAGCCGCGTCGGCGTTGATGCAGACCGGGCAGGGGCCCATCGGGGAGTCCTTGTGCAGGTGCCGGATCTCGGTAAGGGCGGCGCGGAGGCGGCGCACCTCGGCGACGAGCGCGTCGGCGTCCTCGCGGGCGTGAGCGATGAACTCGGCGTCGGCCTGGACCTGCGCCCAGTCCTCCTCCGCCTCCCACTCGCGGTGCGCCGGGTCGTTGTCGAGGGGCTCCTCGTCGAGGCGGCAGATCCCCCGGCGGGCGGTGTAGCCGGTGCCGGTGTCCTGAAGGTCGGCCGCGATCTCAATGAGGCTGTCGCCGCCGTACTGGTAGACGCCCCACGGCCCCTTGGTGGCTGCGTTGGCGCGGGTTTCGATCTCGTCGAGCTGCTGGTCGCTGATGGGTGTGGTCACGGGGTTCTCCTCGGGTTGTTGGTGCGGGGACGGGAACAGCAGGAACATCAGGCGGGGTCGGCGGCTGCGGCGCGGATGGTGAACTCGCCGAACCCGTCGCGGTGGATCACGTCGCCGGGGTGGGCGTAGACCGTCTCGCCGAACTGGCTGAACCCGACCAGTTCGTTGGCGCCTCCTGCACGCCAGCCGCCACACCACTCGGCGATCTCGGTGGTGTTGTCGCGGGCGAGGGTGCGCTCCTCCGGCGCGTAGTCGAGGTGCGGGACCCCGGCCATGCACATGGCGCCGCAGTAGCCGCACCGGTACTGGCCCATCGGGGCGCCGACCAACTGCTGCGGCTCCCACGGCCAGGGGCAGCGTTCACCGTTCTCGTTGAGCGGGGCGGTGATGTCGAGCCGCTTCGTCAGGTCGATGTCGAGGGCGTCCTTGGGGGCGATGTCGGTCCACTTGCGGCTGGCGTCAGGCGCGGTCATGGGTTGTCCGTTTCGTGTCGTATGGGTGGCCGTGAGGCGGCCTTCCCAGTTGGCGGGGCGGTGGGCGTTGGGACGGAGCGTTGGTCAGGCGGCGGCCGGGGTGCGGCAGGCGACGGATGGCCGCTGCCGCCGAAGGTCAATTCCTCCCGGTTTGCCGCTACTTGTCAGAATATCGACCGAGCCTTCCGGTAAGGGCTCAGATGGCCCACAACGTGGGCTGCATCGGCGTGAGTTGCATCTCGGTCTGGCCGACGATCTGGCCTGACGCCGGGCTGGCGATCCGCAGTACCGGCGCCGGCGGACCGTGGAGCTTCCGCCAGCAGACCGGCCCGTAGCCGGTAGGCGACGGACGCTTCAAACGGCGCCCGCAGCCACGGCACTTGGGCTCACTCACGGGCGGCGCCGTACAGGGACCGGATGCTGGTCGCGGAGGATGCCGCAGCGCTGGCAGTTGTCGAACTCACCGACGGCGGACGGGCATCCGCGTTCATGGATGTCGGCGTCGCGCTCCAGCGTGTCCGCCGCATCCGCCGTCTCGCCGCCGCTGTAGGTGTCACGGACGAACTCGGCACAGCGGCGCATGATCGTGGCTTCGTGGCGGGCCAGGGCCAGCGTGGTGTCGTCGCGCGGGGTGTCGACGTGGAGGGTGGCCTGTCGGAGCAGGTAGAGGGCGCCGAGCGCGTCACTGCCGGGGTCTTCGAGGTCGTAGCAGAGCGCGGCCAGCGCGGAGCGGGCGTGCACGGCGGCCTGCTCCAGGCCGGCGCGTTCGGCGCGGACCTCGGCGGCGAACTCGTCGAGGAGTTCACCGGCGCGGGCCTTGGCTTCTTCGTCGGTGCTGCCGGGGACGCTCCACCACAGGAGCGCAGCGACCCGCTGGCGGGCGGTGAGCGCGGCGGCGGGGTTCGCGGTCTCCTCGGATGCCTCGTGCGGCCCGCTCAGTTCGTGCGTGACGGCCTCAGGCCCGGTTTCGGCTCCCCGCATGCCTCCGGGGGCCCGTTCGGCCGTCTGCGGCCCGCACAGGGCTTCGGTGTCGGGATGGTTCACGGGTGGCTCTCCTTGCGAAGTGATCGACGGGTAGTTACTCGGGAGTCAGGTCGGGACAGCGGCCAGGCTCGTGGGGCGGCGGTCACGCGGCGAGAGCCGTGTCGGGTGTCGTGTGCCGGTCGATGTCCTCGCCCGTGATGGCCTCCACCAGCGCACACACCAGAACCTCGGCGGCGTTCGGCGTAACGGCGTTGCCGTATTGCCTCACTTTCTCCCGCTTGTTGCCGAGCACGATGTAGGCGTCGGCGAAGGACATCGCCCGGCCGATCTCATGCGGCTCCAACATCCGGAACAGCACGTCGTTGATGTCGACCTCGCCGCGCACCAGCGCGTAGCGGTCCCGGGTCGTGAGGGTGCCGATCGGCTCGTTCACGGACCTGGGGGCGTCGTTGCCGTAGTAGGGCACGAGCATGTGCTCCCACGTGAGCAGCGACTGGTGGCCAGCTGTGGTCATCGTCCGGAAGGGCTCCTCGACCGGCGTGCACATCTGGCCGGCGTCGCCCCGCGGGGTGTTGTTCCGCATCACGAAGGCGGGCATCGGCGGAGCGACCAGCCCGTGGTGGTTCCCGAGGCGGTCACGGTGGCGAGGGACTCGGCGACCGAGCGGGCGCCACTGCCGCCACCCCGGAGTTCGGCGATGAACGGCAGCCACGCCAGGCCGGTCTCGTTGCGGGTCGTCATCGTCCGCAGCGGGCCGTGCGCGGAGAGGGCTTCCTTCCCGTCCCGGCCCTCGACCGGCACCATCAGCGGCGGCACCATCAGAGCGTCGTTCTCGCGGGTGGTGCGTGCGGGCATCGGCTCCCCCACGGAGACGGCGGCGTCCCGCCACGTCCCGCCTGCCGGGACCATCATCGGTACCGGGCGGGCGAACTTCTTCAGCCCAGCTTCGATGCGCTTGATGGTCTTCTCGGCGAGCGGCTTGGCCCGGTCGCCGATCCGCTGGCCCGGGATGGACCAGTCGATCGCCGCTGCAGCGGGCAGCGCCTCCGGCTCGACAATCTGGTAGCGGCAGGACGCCGACGGGCAGCGGTAGACGTACTGCTGGCGGTAGCGGCCCATGTCGCGCTTGGGGTCCTTGAACACCTGCATGGCCTGGACGTAGGCGTCGCAACCCGTGCACCAGGCGCGCGGGCGCAGCCATTTGTCCCAGTCGGGGGTACGGCCGAGGCTCTCGTGCCAGTAGCCGACGTACAGGCGGTCCCTCGACTGCGGGGCGGCATGCACCGACCGCGGGTTCGCGTGCATCGAGTTCAGGGCGATGATCCGGGTGCGGTACCCGAGCTTGTGGATCTCACCGATCCACCGGTCCCACTGGTCCCAGGCGCGGACGTCGGTGACGTTCTCGACGATCCCCGCCTTCACCAGGCCGCCGCGCTCCTGAACGCCGCGCAGATACAGCGGCACCTCCTCCATGAGGGCGCGGGACTCCTCCTCGGCGGACGGCTCGTCGTCCTCGTCGGTCAGGCCGGTGAGGAGGTCGAGGAGGCTGCCCTGCATGGCGCCGGCGAAGTCGCGGCGCTTGCCCTTGGCCACAGACCAGTTCGTGCACTCGGGGGATGCCCAGAAGATGTCGGTGACGGGCCAGTCCCAGACGGGCGCCTTACGGATGTCGCCCTGGTAGTGGCTGGTGGTGGGGAAGTTCGCGGCGTGCGATTCGATGGCGAGTTTCCAGTGGTTCGCGGCGCGCTCGACGCGGACACCGGGAACGGCGTGGACGCCCTGGCTGGATCCACCGGCCCCGCAGAACCAGTCCATCAGGGTCAGTTCGTCGTCGTGGCGGTACATCAGGCGGCGTCCTCTCGGTGGGTGGTGCGGCTGGCGGAGTTGCCGCCGCATCGGGCGCAGGTGCACGCGTCGGCGGGCGGGGTCGGGCCGGACGCGGCGGTACCGAGCGGCCAGCCGCCCACATGGGCGATCCGGTAGCCGGGGTCGGGGACCGCGGTCAGGGTGGGCTTCGGCTCGGGTGCGGCGGGCCGGCCGATGAGGCTGCGGAGGTAGCCCTCAAGGTCTCCGTCGGCTCGAAGGGCGGCGATGTCTTCGGCGTTGAGGTTGTTCATCAAGTCGCCGCCATGTCGCAGAAACGGGCAAAGTGCCCCTGGAACGCGGCAGTGATCGTCGCCGTGGGTCCGCCGCGGTGCTTGCCGACGATCAGGTCGGCCTCGCCGGCGCGCGGCGACTCCTTCTCGTAGGCGTCCTCCCGGTGGAGAAGGATCACGATGTCGGCGTCCTGCTCGATCGCCCCCGACTCGCGCAGGTCCGACACCATCGGCTTCTTCTCAGTGCGGTGTTCGGGTCCGCGGTTGAGCTGGCAGAGGACGACGACGGTGATGTTGAAGTCGCGGGCCAGGAGCTTGAGTCCACGGGAGAGCTCGGCAACCGCCTGCTGTCGGGACTCGGCCTTCGGGGCTTGCATCAACTGCAGGTAGTCAACGATGACGAGGCGCAGGCCAGCGGTGCGGACGAGGTTGCGAACCCGGCCGCGGAGCAGCGGCAGCGACAGCAGCGAGCCGTCGTTGATGTACAGCGGCGCCTCGGCAATGACCGGGGCCCGTCGGGCGGCGCGGGCCATGTCGACGTCGGAGACGGCGCCCTGCTTGAGGTGGTGGTGCGGGATGCGGGCCTCGGCGCACAGGATCCGGTCGGAGAGTTCCGGCTTCCCCATCTCAAGCGACTCGATCAGGGTGGGGATCTTCGCGGCGATCGCGGCGCCGCGGGCGAAGTCCTGGGCGAGGGTCGTCTTGCCCATCGCAGGCCTGGCTCCGACCACGACGAGCTGTCCCGGGGCGAAGCCGCCGGTGAACAGGCTGTCGAGGTCGACGAAACCGGTCGGAACTCGCTCTTCACGGGTGGGCGGGGTGACGGCTCGCACCAGCGAGTCGCCGATGAGGTCGCCGATCACAGACAGGTCACCGTCGTCGGTGTTGCGGATGACCCCGTCGAGATCGGCCTGTACGGCGGCGACGTCGTCCTCGTCGAAGGCCGGCGAGGTGCCCTTGAGGATGGCGTCGTAGCCGAGGGCCACCATGCGGGCAGCGACGGCCTTCTTTGCGACACGCTCGGCGTACCAGGCGGCGGCGCCGTGGTGGGCCTGGTTGGACAGGTCCATGAGTTGCTCAGCGGTCGGCGGGCGGGTCGGCATGCGGCCGTCGGCGTGCCAGGTTTCGAGCTGGCGGTGGACGGCGAGGTGGCGAAGCTCGCCCGCCTGGAACTGAGTCTTAAGTTCTTCGACCGCCCACCACGCCCACCGGTAGGCGTCGGTGGTGATGTCGGCGGGGTCGAAGCCTTCGGCGCCGAGTTCGTCAACGACGTTCGGCTGCATGATGGCGGTGGCGACGAGGACGCGCTCGGCTTCGACGTCGCGGGGCCGCTCGGGCGGGCGCAGGCCAGCGTCTACCGTGACCTCGTCGGGGGCCCACATCTCGGTGTCGGTGGTCACGCGGCCCTCCGTCGACGGTCGTTGCCCTTCATCGGGATCCGCTCGCACATCTCCGCGAGCCGGCTGGTGACCCGGTCGCCGAGGCGTTCGGCCAACTGCTTCGGCTCAACGTTCGAGGTGAGGAGGGTCGGCATGTGGTGCTCGTACCGGTGGTTGATGAGCCGGAAGTTGACCTCTTCCGTGAACTCGGTCGGCTTGCGTTCCGCGCCCAAGTCGTCGACGAACAGCAGGCGGGCGTCGCGGTACTTGCGGAATTCGGCTTCCGAGTCGACGCCGTACCGGGGTCGCAGTGCCGCGTACAGGTCGGCGGCGGTGGTCACCTGCCACTGGGCGTACACGCCGGACACGGCCAGCTCTCGCATGGCGCCGTAGGCCTCGTGGGTCTTGCCGACGCCGCACACTCCGAGCAGCAGCAGCGAGGGGCCGTTGATGATGCTGGCGATCGGGCCGCCTCGTTCGGCCTGCTTCTCGCGGGCCACGGCGACCAGGCCGTCGATCCAGGTACGCAACTGCGGCAGCGAGGCGACAGCGGTCCGGTAGTGGAACGGAACCTTCGCCATGGTCTCGGCGTAAGCGTTGCGGGCCACGTTCGCCGTGGAGTGCGGGTCAAAGTCGTGCAGGTTGAACCAGTCGGCGGCCAGGCCGCGGGCGGCGAGCAAGGGCTCGATGTCGTGGCCGCGGAGGTTCGCGGGCGGGATGTACTGCATGTCAGAGGTCCTCGTCGTAGACGGATTGGTCGGTGGGGTCGCGGTACGGCTCGTAGCCACCGGAGACGGCGCGTAGCGGGGGGCGGCCATTGATGTCCGGCTCGGCCGCGAATTTGTCCTCGTAGCGGCGTTCGCGGATCCAGTTGTCGGACTGCTTGATGAAGCGGAAGGGCTCGCCGGCCTTTTCCTTGGCGTAGGCGACGGCGGCGGCGGTGATCTTCTTCGGGTCGACGCCGCTTGCGACGGCGGCCTGCCAGAGGGCGAGCGTGTCGTCCGGGTTCTTGCTCTTCGGGTGCAGCAACCAGAAGTTGCCGTACTCCTTCATCTCCTCGGCGCTGAACTCGCGAGCCACGACGGCGGAAGAAGCTTCTTCATCTACGTGGTTCAGATGGTTGTGGTTATGGGGTCCGGTCACCGGACCCCTAGAGGTCCGGTTTTCGGACCCCTGAGGTCCGGTGACCGGACCCCTAGCGTTTTCGGTAGAGGTCCGGTCACCGGACCCCCGCTGAGAGCTAGAGGTCTGATTTCCGGACCCCTGGCTCTCGCCTAGAGGTCCGGCTACCGGACCCCTAGAGCCGTAGTCGGGACGGATGAAACCGACCGCACCCGGGATCCTGTAGAGCGCCGGCCGAGTCCCCCGCCCCTCTTCGAGAAGGTTGAGTTCGCCGGACTTCACGAGAGCATCGATGGCCGTAATGACGGACGAGCGGGCGGCATTGCTGAACCGCACAAGCTCCGATGTACTGACGCGCGCGGTGCCGTCCGTCCCGGTGATCCGGTTGGCGACGGCCAGCATTACGTGCCGTCCGGCTCCCTTGGACTGGGAGTGGAGCCAGACCCAGTACATGGCGTCGATGCTCACGTGGTCTCTTCCTTCAGGAGGGTGTCTCTGCTGATGGATCGCTGTTTTGAGGCAGCCCTCATGGGGGCGGCGTGGCCCGTGGTGCTGGGGTTTCGCTCGCCTCTGAATTGTACAACGCGACGGAGATTACAACAGGGCTTATGTGTATCCTGGTCGCATGAGCCAGTCCAAGGTGGAGCAGATGGGCGTGTCCGACGCGCGCGCCAACCTGACCGAGGTCATCGCCAAGGTGCGTCTCCTCGGCCAGCCCGTCGCGCTCACGCGCCGGGACAAGCCGCAGGCCATGCTCATCTCCATGGACCGCTGGAAGCAGGCCTGCCTCGACGCCGAAGTCCGACCGCTGTGGGAGTTCTTCTCGGAGCGGTTGAACGTCCTCTATCGGGACCCTGAGTTCCGGGATCTGCTTGAGCGCAAGGACGTTGAGTTGCTCGAAGTGATTTCCGACGGCGGCCACTGACCCCTCCTCTCCTCCTCGGCCCCGCTGTGCGGGGCCGTCGTCATGTCCGCTCAGGCGGCTTGCTGCTGTTCGGCGATGCGCTGCCGCTGGCTGAGGCCGCCCCAAATCCCGGCGAGTGGCCCCCAGTCGCTGTCGCGGAGCGCCAGTTCGTGGGCCGCGCATTCGGCCTATACGGGGCACCCGCCGCAGATGCGTTTGAGTGCGCGGCTGCCGTTGCCGGGTGCGGTTTCGGTGAACAGGTCGGCGTCGATCTCGGCGCAGACGGCCCGGTCCATCCAGGCGTAGCGGTCGGCGCTCATGCGGCCACGGCCAGTCCGCCGGCGACGCGCCCCCGGGCGCGAACGACGGTGCGCTTGTGGCAGCCGAGTTCGTTGGCGATCTGCTGGGCGGACATACCTGCCGCAGTGAGCCGGGCAACGCGGATCGGGTCGGCCTGTACCTTCCGCTGCTTGTCTGCACCGGGCCCGGCTCGCCCGCCCGTGAGAGGCCGGGCTTTGGGGTTGTCGATGTCGTCCCAGGCGAGTGGGCCGTGCCAGCCCTTGTTGCGGGCGATGGAGGCGGTCTGCTTGCTGGGGCCGGGCACGGTCGACAGGCGCCGGTACAGGCGGGCGATGGCTGCCGCTTCGGCCGGCTCCGCCCAGCGGATGTTGCCGGTGGTGATGTGCTTGATCCGGTCGGGTGTCATGCCGAGTTGGGCGGCGAGGTCGTAGCGTCGGTGTCCGAGGACGCGGAGGGCTTGGAGGCGTCGGCGGCTTCCGGTGATGTCGATGCGCCGGGGATTCGCGGGCGGTTCGGTGATTTCGACGGCGAGGATGGCGGCGGCCCGCCAGTTCGCGGTCTTGGCCTGGTTTCCGGCGTGGATCTGGTGGATCGATGCGGCTTCGACGCCGCTGGCCTGCCCGATCTGCACCTGGGTCCAGCCAGCTTTCATGAGGCGTTTGATGTGCTGACGGGTGGGGGTGGCGTCGGTCATCCGGTATTGGCCGCGCCCGTGTTCGAGGCGGAGCCGCTTGGTGTAGCGGGTGGCGACGTCGATGCAGGCTTTCTGGCGGCAGCCTCGGAGGTAGCAGTTGCGGGTCGGCGTGTGGTCGCTGGTCACGGCCGTTCCTCCTTCCGGTGCTGGTCGATGGCGTCGCGGAGTCGGTCGAGGTCGTCGCAGTCGCTGTAGATGGCGACGCAGTCGAGGTAGAGGCCGATGTCGGTGCCGGGTTCGGCGGGTTCGGGTCGGCCTTCGCAGACGGCCATCCAGGCGGCTTGCCGGCGGTCGTTGCGGGTGCGGTAGTCGTCGGCGCGGAGGGTGCGCCACAGGCCGCGGGCGGTCCAGGTGGCGGCGGCGAGTGCGGCGAGGACGATCAGGCAGACGGCGATGTCGAGGGCGGTCACGTCCGCCTCCCGGTGTTGTGTGCGCGTCCGGTGCGGGCCGCGTAGGCGACCGCGGTGATCCCGGCGATGAGGGTCAGGCAGGCGAGGAGGAGGGCGAGGTTCACGCGGCTGCCCTCCTCTCGTCGCGGGCGGCGCGGCGCTGGGCGGCGATGTGGCGGCCCTTCGGGGTGAGCTCCCAGACGGCGATGCGGTGGGCGTGCGTGTTGGCCTGTGTGGACGGCACGGAGCGCCCGGTGTGGGCGATGATCCCGGCCGACCGCAGGCTGTTGATGGCGGCGCCGAGGAGGCCGGGCCCGAGGTCGGGGAGGACGTCGCGGAAGTCGTTGCAGCTGAACTCGGTGACGTTGGCCCCGAAGTGGAGGACCGCCTGCTCGACGAGGAACTGGTCCCACTGGGAGTGCTTGGCGATGTCGTCGAGGAGGGCGTCCTTCTCCGTGGACGCGAGACGCTCGGCGACAGACAGGCGGCGGGTCATGAGGCGTTCTCCTCATCGGCGATGGCCTCGATGCGGAGGCCGGGCAGGCGGGGGTCGACGGGGTGGCGGCGTCCGTCGGCGGTGGTGACGATGAACTGGAGGCCGCGTTCGCCAGCGCAGGACCACTGCCAGGCGTCGGCGATCTCGCCCTCGAACGTGACGCGGACCTTCGTGCCCTTCCGGCCGAGCACACGAAGTCGGCCTTCCTCGTCGCTGAGGGCGTGCATGGGTCGCGGCTTGGGCGCGTGCATGACGGTGACGCGGGTCGGGCGCAGGCCGGGCACGGGGTTGTCGCACTTGCAGGTGATCTGTTCGGCATCCGGCGGCTGCACCTTGCAGGACTTGCGGCACCGGCCGCAGTACCAGACCAGCAGCGTCGACTCGGGGAGGGTGGTCACCACGCCACCCCCGTGTCCTGCCGGAGTGCGGCGTTGACGGTCTCCTCGTCGGGCGTCCAGAAGCCGAGCGCACCCTTCGCGGGCACTGGCTCCGGGAGAGCGGTGACGTCGGCCAACTCCCAGTGGTAGACGTTCTCCTCGCCCCACGGCCCGCAGCAGCGGCCGTCCTCCGAGTAGTGGCAGCCGGTCACGGTGGCGACGGCGACGATCGCCGAGTACACGTCGAGGTGCTCGCCGTAGACGGTCGCGAACCGGTCGGGCTGGGCTCCGGCGTGGATGAGAATGCGGGCGCCCCAGTACTTGGCGGGGAGCTGCCAGGTGCGGTTCTCGACGCGCTTCGTCTGATGGGCGATCGCGCCCGCCCAAGGCTGGCGGATGGTGAGGGCCTTCATCGGGTCGCCTCCCGCACGCTGACGCTGACGGGGGTCAGGTAGAGGACGCGGTTGACGGTGTCGCTGATGGCCTGCTGAAGCTCGGCGGCCAGGAGCCGCTGGGCGTCGTCGGTCAGGTGGCCGCTGATCGCAAGGTGCAGGGCGCAGTTCCAGCTGCCGTCGGCCATCTGGTAGCCGAACGTCGGGCCCGGCTGGAGCTTGCTGCGATCGAGCGCGGCAGCCCACTCCTTGACGGAAGTGGATCGGAGTTCGAAAGGCTGGTCGGTCATCTGTGGTTTCCTCTGGGGTGAACGGCCGGCCCGCAATGCCCGCGGGCCGGCCTTCGCGATGTGCGGGCTAGAACGGGTGCTCTTCGTCGAGTCGACCGAGAGCCATCTCGGTGAGGCGGGCGCCGATGGCGTCGTGGAGACCGGCTCCGGCGCGACGGAGTTCGTGCGCGATGCCGCGGGCCCAGGTGCGAACTTCCTCGCTCCTGCTGTCGAGCAGCGCCTCGGCGAGGTGCCCGACGATGACTCGCTCCATGGCGCCCAGCCGGTACTCGGCTGGGCTGATCGGCGCCCACGGGTCCTCGCTGGCGGCCTCGGGCTCAGGCAGGGGCTGCCCGTGCTTGTCGTGGGCGTCGTCGTGGATGCGCCCGCAGTCGCCCCGGCCGCGCTCCTCGTCGGTCATGAGCGAGCAGGGCATCTGGCCGGTGTCGAGGACGTGCCGCAGGTCGCGGATGTTGCGCAGGTAGATGTGGCGGTAGTCCCGGTATCGGCGGTCGACGGCGTCTTCAAGGTCGGCGGCCTTGTAGCTGTCGGCGACTTCCTGCCAGCGCTCGATGAGCGTGTCGATGAGGGCGGCCTGATCGGCGTTCACGCGGCACCTGCCTTGCTGCCGGGCTGGGCGACGTCCTGGCCTGCCCACGGGTCGTCGTCCGGCGGCGGTGTCGACTGCTGCTTGCCGCGTCCGCCGTTGGCGTTCTTGATGTCGCTGCCGGTGATGCGGGCCTGCGGGAACTCGTCCTCGACGGCGATCTCGCGCCGGTCGATCGACTTGTGCGTGATGAGCAGTTGGGCGATGTCCGCGCCGGTCCACTGGTCTTTCTTGCGGCCGAGCTTCTGCTCCAGCCGCGCCTCGCTGACGCCGAGACCGGTGAAGACTGCGATGGCGCCCGCGATGCGGTCCGGGAGGGGCTTGCCGTCGCCCTTCTTGAGGGTTTCCCGGCAGAGTTCCTCGGCCTCTTCGATGAAGAAGTCGGGGATGACCGCGAAGATCGCTTCACGCAACCGGCGGGCACCGTTGTTGGCGTTGTTCTCGTAGATGTCCCGCAGGTCGATGAGTGCTTCGACCTTGCCCTTCACGAACTTGGCGTGGGGGACGATGAAGGTGAGAACGTGCCGGGTGTTGGCTTCGACATCCCACGCCCAGGCCTGCATCTCGGACTGGCGGTATTCGTCGTCGCGGCGCATCTCGGTGACGCCGTACTGGATGTTGCCCCACGTCTGAGCGAGGGCTTTGGCGAGGTGGATGGTGGAGCCTTCGACGGCGCCGCCGGCCCGGGGGAAGCGGAAGCGGGACTTTTCGGCGAGGGCCATGGATCCGCAGGCGGCCTGCATGGCGGCGCGGGAGCGGCCGACGTCGCGGGGGAACTGGCGGGCCACGTAGATGGCGGCCTGGACTTCGGCGACGGCGCGGGACTGCTCGACGGCGGTGGACTGGCCAACACGGTCGGGGCCCTGGACGGCCTGCTGGACGGGGAAGTTCACAGGTAGATCTCCTTGTCGCGGTTCTCGGCCCAGCCGGGCAGGGCGAGATAGTTGGGCTCGTGGTCGGCGTAGCCAGGCCAGTAGCCGGTGCTCTGGCACTCGGCGAAGATCTCGATGGCGCGACGGTTCTTGGCGCCCGCGATGACGCGGGATCCGAACTCGATACCGATGACGTTGACGAGGTACGGCGGCTTCTTCTCCTGTGCGATCAGGAGGAGTTCGGCGGTCTGGTCTCCGAGTCCGAGGGCTCGGGCGCCGGTCTCGTACCAGTCGGCTTGCTGGTTGTAGCCGTACTTGGCGATGTCCTTCTGCATGGCGTCGTCGGAGGCGTCGGCAGCTGTCTTGTAGTCGGGGATGATCAGCCGGCCGTCGTGAATGGAGGGCAGCCAGTCGAAGCGGACGCGGCAGCGGATTCCGCTGGGCTCGTCGATCCAGAACCCGGACTGCTCGGGGGCTCCGTAGGCGGGGTCGAGGAGGGCAGCGGCGAGGGGGTGCCGGCGGATGGCGTCGGCCATGTCCTTGACCATCTGCATTTCGTGCCGCTTGAGGGGGATGCCGCCCTGTGCGCGGGCGTCGGCGACCTCGGCCTTGGCTTCCTTGGTGGTCCAGGCGTCGTGGTCGACGAGGACGAGCTTCGGGCCGTTGCCGAGGACGGTCTTGTGGGCGGCGTTGCCGTAGTCGAACGTCTTGGTCGGGGCGGGCGGGTTGTCCTGCTCGTACCGGAACTTGGCGGGGCAGGACGGCTTCAGCAGCTTCCGGGCGCCGGACGACGACAGCGACGTCTTGTCCGCGTGGTACGCCTCGTTGGAGAGATCCGTGTGGAGTCCCAGGGCGGGCGGCTCGGCGGCGGCCAGCTCTGCCTGGAGCGTCGACTCGATGGTGGTGGTCATGCGGCGCCGCCTTCGATGAGGGACGTGTAGTAGCAGTGGCCGGGCCGCTCGCTGTGCAGCGCGACGAGGCCGGCGCGGTGCAGGTCTTCAAGGCAGCGGCGCGCGACCGAGCGGTAGACGTTGGTGCCCATGGCGCGATGGAGAACCGCCTTCGCCCGACCCGGGGTCCACTCGCCGCCCTCGTCGGTGATGGCCTGGAGGAGTGCGGACTTTGCGAGGCGGGGGCCCATGGGGATCCGCCGAATCGCCTGCGGGTACAGCACGTAGGAGCGCTGTCCGTCGACGGTGCGAGCGATCAGCTGGCCTCGGCGGGCGAGGTCGCGCAGGTCTCGGCGTGCCGCGTTGCGGCCGATGCCGGACCACGGGGTGACGCTGTACAGGTCTTGGGCTCGGCGCGTGGTGACGGGCTTCCGCGGGCCTTCCTTGATCAGCGCGAGGAGGCTGTCTCGGCGCGCGGTGACGTCCAGGGCGCCCCTGGTCTCGACGAGGGCGGTCACCGGTTCAGCTCCCGTGCCAGGTCGTCGACGATGCTCTTGGCGTCGTCGACTTTCTCGGTGAGCTCCTCGTGCTCCCGCTTGAGGTCGTCGCGCTCTTCGGTGAGGGCGGCGATCTTGTCGTTGGCCTCGTCGAGTTCGGCCTCAAGCTGCTCGATGCGGGCTTCGAGCTCGTCGGGTTCGATCGTCGTGGTCATGCGACGTCCCCCAGGCCGCGGAGTGCGGAGGCGGCCTCGGCTTCGCAGCTCTCGCACAGGCCTGCCTTGGGTACGAAGGGCCCGTCTTCGTCGCCGCAGCGCGTGCACCGGAGTGGCGCGACGGGTTTCGTGGTGCGTTCGGTGCTCATGGGACCTGCTTTCGAATGTCGTGTGGTGGGGCCGCGAGCCCCGCCGGGGGGTGTGCGGGGCTCGCGGCCCTGGATGCGGCGCGGAGTTGGGGGAAGCTCGCGCCGCGGTCATGTGGCTGTTGTGGGGTCCCGCCGCCGTCGGGGGCGTGGGCGGCGGGACCCGGCGGCCGGAGCGTTGGGGAGACGCCCGGCCGGTCAGGGGGCTACGAGGTGGCCGTGGCCTCAGCGGTCTCGGCGGGCTGCGGCTTGATGGCCTTCCACTCGTCGGCCTCGGCGTCGAACACGACGTGCGGGTTGTCCTCGACGCGGAATCCGATCCCGGCAAGCCGTGCAGCGTTCAGACCGGCCGCCAGGCGCGTCGCCCACAGCGGAGGCTTCTCAGCGGCTCGCGCAGCAAGCGCGTTCGCATAGTCCTCGTCCCACTTCTTCGGGTTGTGGCCGGCCTTCTCTGCGACATCCCACGCCCACTCACCCAGCGCGCCGTCGTCCAGTTCCTCGGCAGTGTCGCGAACGACGTGCTGGGCGGCCCGGGGGTCGACCTTGGCGAGGGCGTCGAGGTAGCGGAACGCCCTCCAGTTCGCGACGCTGGAATGGATGTGCGCGTACCAGGCCTCGCTGTCGTCGTTGTAGTAGCTGATGTCGACCGCGCTGGAAGTCGACTGCAGGACGCTCCGCAGGAGCCCCTCACCCGTGTCCTGAACATCGGTGGAAGCCTCGTAGCGCGAGTACTCCGGCTTCGGCATGTCGCCCATGTCGGCGCCCTTGGAGCCGGCGGCGAGCGTCCAGCGCCACGCGTCGAAGGCGGTCGCGAAGGACTCCTGCTCGCCCGGCTCCAGTCCGGCGTAGCGGACGGGCATCACGGCGCCGATGAACTCCTCCCCAAAGAGCAGGGCTGCCTTCATGTCGGCGGCGAGGCGGACACGGACGATGCCGCAGTCGTCGAATCGGGCGAGGTAGGTGGAGTTGAGGCGGGGGAACGGCTCGCCCTCGATGGTGTTCTCGGTGAGCGTGCGGAGGATGCCCCGCCAGTCCGGGAACTCCAGACCGCGGGTGACGGCGACGCTGTAGGTGGTGCGCGCCGAGTCGAAGACGAGCCGGTCCTCGCCCGGCTCGATGGTGATCGTCTGGTCGCCCTGGTGGCTGCTGATCCACTCGCGGAGGGCGGGCAGGTACTCGGCGGGGATGGTGCGGGTCCACGGCTCGTCTTCGTTGTCGGTGAGGGCGTAGCGGGCGACGGCCATGGTGTAGCGGTCGGAGGAGACGGCGTGCAGGTATCGGGCGTCGACGTCGAGGCGGATGCCGTGCAGCATCTCGATGTGCTCGCCGCCCATGTGGTTGGCGGTCTTGTCGATGAGTCGACCGAGCTGGTGGGCGTTGATCGTGACGGACACGAGTTCTCCTGAGAGAGTTGTGGTGGGATCCCCGTCCGCTATCACCGGGCGGGGCTTCTTCTTGTGCGCCGGCTGGCCGGGAGGGTGCACCGGCCAGCCGGACGTCAGGCGGCCGGTTCGACCGGGGTGATCACCGGCACGGGCGCGGTGTCGTCCTCGCGCGCCAGCGGTGGCACCGGACTGGTGGAGGCCATCGGTGAGGCGCCGAGCCGGACCGGGCTGCCGGTTTCGAAGCGGTCCGCGGGCGGCGCCTCGGGTCCGGCCGGCGGCAGGGTGCTGACGGAGCACACGTTGGCTTTGAACTGGCGGAGCGCCACCAGTTCCACCGTCTGCCCTTCGAGCTCCTTCTCCAGCGCCGTGGCCCGCATCTCGGCCTCGATACAGCGGCTGGCCCTGATGTCGATGTCGGCGCGGATGTCCTTGGCCCTGGTCAACTGCTCGCGCAGGCTGTTGATGGTGAGGGCCTGCTCGTCGATACGGGCTTCCAGGTGGGTGGCCTGCTCGGCGCGCGGTGCGAGTTGGCGGACGCGGCGGGTGAGTTCGCCGAGCTTGCGGTGCAACTCCAGGCAGGACATGCCGCGGTGGGTTACGACACTGCGGGCGGTGGTCATGGCGCTCACTTCGGCTCCTTGCGGGTGTATCCGATGGCGTCGAGGAGTTCGAGGACGTCGTTGCGGGCGGCCGGGTCGTGGGCGATGAGGCGGCCGGCGAGCTCGGGGTCGGTGTCGTCGAACTCGGTGGGGTGTTCGGCGCCGATCCGGTCGGCGCAGTGCACGGCCAGCGCGCGGAGCTTCACGCGGTCGACCGTGACGGCGCCGAGGTTGCGCAGCTCCAAGTCCCGGCCGCCCATCAGGCGTCTGCCTTGCTGATGCGGTCGCAGTACGCCTCGAACGACTCGGTGAAGCCGCCGTCGATGGAGGCCTGGAAGTCGGGGTCGGTGCGGCGGGTGACGCCGAGGGCGGTGAGCAGGCCCCGCACGATCACCGGCTCCGCCGTGTCCGGCATCGGCGGCAGATCGAGAATGCTCACGACGCCACCTCCCCGGCCCGCCGGCGTGCGGCGTGCGCGAGGCGCAGCGCCCCATGCCGGAGCCCGGCCGCGAACAGGCGGCGGGTCGGATAGGAGGCGGCCCGGTTCCGCAGGAGAGCGGCAGCCTCGTCGAACACCTCGGCCCGGTAGGCGTCCACGGCGGCAGCGAACGAGGGAAGGTCCGCTTCTTCTGCTCCGGCCTGGACGAAGCCGAACAGGGCGTCGCGGGCGCTACCCGCGCCGGCTGGGACGTCGCACGGCTCATACGTTTCGGCGAAGATCGCGCCCTTCACCGGCCAGAACTCGCCGTGCGGGCCCTTCACGATCCAGTCGCCGGCGCGGGCCCGGAGTTCGCCTTCCAGCGTCGGGACGAACACGAGCGGCTCGTCGTATGGGCCGACGACCGTGCCGCCGCACCAGGCGGCGAGGCTGCGGCCGTTCCGGCCGTCGTCGTCGGCGAGGAGTTGCCGTGCTTCCACCCGGATTGGCTTCTTGCAGTAGTAGCCGCTCACGCCGTACCTCCGAGGGGTGCGGCGGTGAACCGGGCGACCCGGTCCGTGCCCGCGAGCGCGTGGACGAATTCGATCGGCATCAGGCCACCACCTGGGGGTCGTTGCGGGCGGCGTCCAGGCGGAGCAGGTACTCGCGGACCTGGCCGGGGCGCCACGTGGACTCGTCGGGCCCGAACTCGCGGTGGGCCTCAACCCACACGCGGGCGAGGGCGTCCTCGATGAGATCGGCGTCCACAGTCGGCGTCGCCATTCAGCTCACCGCCTTCAGGCTGCGGGCCCGGCTGTCAGCGGCGGCCTGAGCGGTGAGCGTGGCCAGCTTGTCGAGGACGTCCTGCGAGGCGAGGCTCAGGCAGACTGCCGCGTCGGAGCCGAGGACGAGGGTGGTGTGCCCGTCATACACATCGAGGGCCAGGTCATCGACGGTGCCGCCAAGCAGAATCACCGACTGAATCACACGGGTCTTGCTCACGACTCGTCACCGGCCTCACGAGGCTGGATGACCATGCCGTTGCTGTCGGCCCACGTCCGGGCCTGGTTCTCGGAGTGCTCGGCACGGTGCTTGTCCCAGTCGGCGTAGCCGTAGGCGTGGTAGGTGACCGGGCCGAACTTGATGTCGGCCGACGTGTTGCCCTTCTCGTCGGTCTCCACCTCGACGCCTGCGACGGCGGCGAACTCGGCGACCGCAGGGTTGTCCCTCAGTGGGACGGCGATGTCGGTGCTGTAGCGGGGGAACGGCACGTCGGGGTGCTCCTCCAGCCAGCCGGCAAGCTGCCGAAGCCCAGCGATGTATTCGGTGCGGTCGGTCACGACGTGCCCTCCTTGGGCGTGGTGTGGGTGGGGGCGAGAACTGCGGGCAGGCGGTTGGCGGACTCCTCGGCGGCCTGCTCCCGCTGCCGAGCAACCAGAGCGGCAACCTGCCGCTCCAGGCGGGCAGCGGGGACGTCCAGGCGGGACATGTCGACGGCCATCAGGCACCGCCCATCCCGCAGGTGTTGCAGGTGAAGCCGACGGGCGGGACGTCATTGCAGTGCGGGCAGCGGATCGGCTCGGCGCCGAGGAGCGTCTCGACCCGGACGCCAAGCGCCTGCGCGGCAATGACCACGTGGTCGATGGAGACCTCTGCCCGGCGTCCGTTCTCAAGGTTGGCGATCACCGTGCGCGCGACCGGGTAGCCAAGTTCCGCCATCAGGTCGGAAAGCTGCTGTGCGGACACCTTGCGGATCTTCCGCAGCGTGCGGAGCTTCGCGATGACGTCGGAGGAGATCGGGGCGGTCATCACCAGCACCTGCCGATCTCGCGCAGGTCGCCCGTGTCGTTGCGGACCTCTTCAGCCGACGCGATCTTCCAGGCGTTGGTGATGCCGGTCAGCTGCCGCTCACCCGTCTCCGGGTCGACGCTGAGGTCGATCCAGCCGTCGCCCTTGCCGTCGACGTAGATGCGGCGCTTCCGGTCGTTCGGGTCGTCGGCCTTCGCCTTCGCGGCCACGGCGGCGGCCAGATCGTTGGCCTCCTTCGCCGCCTTCCACACGTCCTCCGACACGACGTCGACGTGAGTGAGGCAGATGTAGGCGCCCTCGCCTTCCACCCAGACGACACCCTCGCGGTCCAGTCCGACCGCCTGCGCCTTGCTGCGGGTGCGGGTGACGAGCCGGGTCGCCGACGGGATGCCCTCCGGTCGGGCGCCCGGGTAGGCGAACACGGGGACGCCGATCTCGTACATGGCGTTGAACTCGGCGGCGTTCACGCGGCCACCGCCTTCCGGGCGGCGTCGTACAGGTCGATGCCGTGGCGGATCGCGTAGCAGGAGTGCAGGAAGCCCGGCGTGAAGTCGTTCAGCCGCCACTCGTGCCAGTCGGCGAAGTAGTAGGGGTACTCGGAGGTATCGCCCTCCGGCCGGTACGAGAAGTCGTGCAGCGCCCGGTGCGCCTCCGACTCGTACTCGACGTTGTAGTCGGCCATGTCGCCGAAGAAGTGCTCTTGCACCGCCTCACGGAGTTCACGGTTCGCGGCCCGCCACTGCGGGCTCACCTGCCGGGCCAGCTCCCTGCGGATGCCGGGGCGCTCCCGAAGCTCGGCCGGGGTGAAGCCGACGTTCTTCGCCCACGCGATGACGCGGGTTTCGAGGTCGTCGCGCATCCACTGGGCGATCGTCGACGCGATCTCGCCCTTGAGCAGGTCCGGGTTGAAGCCTTCGACCTCGTCGCGGCCGGCGCGGACCTTCTCCGACCAGTAGTGCGGGTTGATCTCGCCCGTGAGGGCGGTGCGACGGAACAGGTCGAACATGTCCTCGGTCGCGTCGATGTCGAAGTGGAACGTCCACCCCGTCTTCACGACCAGGTTGTACGGCCACGTGATCAACTCGAAGGCGCCGAACGAACCGTGCTCCGGGTTCATGAACTTCAGGTGCCGGTACAGGCCAGCCTCGTGCTTGACGGTCATCTCGTGGGACGCCGTGTCGCGGGCGAAACGGGCGGCGATCTCGGGGTAGGCGGTCATGCCGCACCGTCCTCGACCAGCTCGGCGATGATGCGGCGGACCTCGCCCGCCGGGATCTCGAAGTCGTCGTGGACGTCGTCGCCGTCCGTCGTCTTCAGCAGCGCGTCAGCGAAGTCGGCGGCGATGTCCTTGCGAACCCGAGCCAACTCGGCGCGGGCGTCGGACAGCGCCCGGCCCAGGTTGTCGGCGCGCTCGTCGGCGGACAGCCACAGGAAGCGGGCCTTGTGCCCCAGCTCGACGGCCTCGTGGACGTCGTTCTTCATGAACTCCAGGTCCGCCAGCGAGAGGGGGATGCGGCTCTTGCGGCACTTCTCCATGCGCCGGTCGGCGCGCTCCGCCAGCTCGACAAGCTGAGAGTTCTTCTCCGGCACCCGAGCCCGAAGGCTGTCGCCCGAAGAGGTCTGAGAGGATTGAGGCACGTGAAGCCCCTTTCGTTTCGTGAGGTTCGTGAGGGGTGGATCGGCGACCCTCGGGTCGCGGGGCCCCGGCTGCTGGAGTGCGATCCGGCGGGTGGGGCCTTTCGCCGACTAGGCGGCGATGGGCTTGGCGTACCGGTTGGGCATGCGCTCGCCCTGCGCCTGAACCCAACGGATGTGCTCGGCCTTCATGCGCGGCGACTTGCCGATGTAGGTGTGCGGGATCCGGTCGTTCTGGATCGCTTCGACCACCCAGTTCGTGGTCTTACCGAGGATCGCGGCGGCCTCTGCGGGGGTGAAGCACTTCAGTTCCAGCTCGGCGGCGGTGGGGGCCGCTGCGAGGCGCTCAACTGCGGCGGTCAGTGCCGTCAGTCGGAGGATGAGAGTCGTCTCGGTGGGGGGATCCAGGTTGCTCCTGGGCATGGGGGTTCTCCTTGTGGGTGATGGCCTCGATGGGCACGGCGAGCTCTTCGGCGTAGCGGTGGAGGGTCCGGTCTCCTGCTCCCTGCTGGCCCTGCTCGATGCGGGAGAGGTAGCCCGGGTCGATGCCGATGGCTTCGGCGAGACGCCGCAGGCCAATCCCCCGTGCCGTGCGAATGGCCCTCATTGCGTCTCCGTTCGGTCTCACGAGACACAACGTAGATGCAACGAAGAGGGCTCCGCAAGGTGTTACGCCAGATTCGTTGGGTGTTAATCCGGGCTCGTTGGGTGTAGAGCGGGGCTGTACCGGTGAACCTGTGGCCAGAGATGCACGGAGCGCACGGGAGTGAAAGCGGCGCGTAGGCGCAAGGAGGTGCTAACGAGGCAACAAAAAAGCTTCCCTAAGACCGATCAATCCTGGTCAATTGGGGGAAGTGGTGGGTGCGTGTTGCCAGACCGTGCGGCATCATGGGCCGCATGACAGAGGACCGCACCAAACTGCAGTGGGCCAAGCTCGCCACCGCCATCAGGGCGGCCCGCGAAGCACGCGGGCTCTCTCAGGTCGCCCTCGCGGAACTCGCCGACATCAGCGAGGGGAGCGTCCAAAACCTCGAAAGCGGCAGCAGCCGCACCCGCATCCCACCGACCATCGCCAAAGTCGAACCCCACCTCGGATGGGCCGAAGGATCGGGCCGCACCATCCTCGCCGGCGGCAACCCCACCCCCGCAACGCCGCCGGCCGAACCTCACAGCGCGGCCCCTCCGCGCGGGAACCTTCCCCTGCGCGTCGTCGACGAACTGGAGTCCAGCGATCCCCTGCTCGACTCCGCCGTCATCCAACTGCCCGGGGCAAACGGGGCCCGCATGACGGTCGTCGTCCGCGGTAAGCCCGACGCAACCCCGCAGGAGATCCAGGACGCACTGATCGCCTGGCGGAAAACCGAACGCAACCTGCACCGCCTCAGCGACGGCGACGATGGCGGCAACGGCGGCGACGAGCCCCGCGCTGCGAACGGCTCGTAACTTCCCGCACACGGATTGCACCCATCCCCTCCCAACACCACCCGAATGTGTGGTCTCATATCCGGACCACAAAGGGGGGCGCCCGCGGTGGTCTTGGGGGACCGTTATGTCTGTACAGGTTCTGCGGGTGTCCGGAATGCCGTGCAACGTCGACATCTGGGTCGACGACGATCCCGGCCATTTCGCGGTCTACATCGACAAGTCGCTGATCACGCAACAGGGAGCAGCCTCTTTGCAGGCGATCCTGCGCTCTCATCGTCCTCGCTGGCAGCGCCTCGACGAATCGTTCGTCTACCGCACGCTACGGGCGATCACCGGCTGACAATGAGACCGGACGAACACGCCGCACCCCCACCGGCGTTACCGGCCAAGTCCTGCCCGTTGCGTATCCGTGAGGTGGACGATGGCGCACGCCGAGAGGCGCACCTATGACAAGCGGGCCCGAAAGTGGCGCTACCGAGGCCGGTACAAGCTGCCCAACGGCAAGTGGGGCTCCGTCTCCCGCGACGAGAACAACCAGCCCTTCTACACCGAGCGTGCTGCCGAACAGTACGCGCACGGACTCGAAGTCGACGTTCGACGCAAGCAGTTCATCAATCCCCGCGACGGGAAGCTCACCGTCACCGAGTGGGCCGAGAAATGGCTGCCATCCATCGACGTCGGCCCGCTCAGCGAGAAGGAGTACCGGCTGCGACTGAAGAACCAGATCCTCCCCCAGTGGGGGGACGTTGCCGTCGGTGACCTCTCGCCGACAGCCATCGCCGCCTGGGAGAAGCACCTGCGGGCCGGCCTCTCGAAGAACTACGCCGACAACGTCATGTCGACGTTCCGCACGATGATGGATGATGCGGTCGCCGAGAAACTGCGCGGCGACAACCCCGTCGCCGCCCGCAAGTCGGGCCGTCGCGGCAGGTACAAACCGAAGCCGAAGGACGAGAAGGTCATCGCCACGCCCCGCCAGGCCCTGCTCGTCGCCCGCAACGCGCTGGAGATGCGCGGCCTGAACGAGTACGCAATCGTCCTCACCTCCGCGTACACAGGCCTGCGGATCGGCGAGCTGGCCGGCGTCCACCGCGACCAGTTGGCCCTAGGCGACAACGGCCAGGGCGCCCGCCTGCACTCGGTGCAGCAGAGTCAGTATGTGGGCGGCCAGTTCACGGAGATCGACAACAAGTACGACTCTGGCCGCGGCCTCATCCTGCCGCCGTTCCTCGCCGGCCTGCTCCGGCAGCTTCTGACCTACCGCCCCGGTTCAGAGTGGGTGTTCAGCGCCCCCAAGGGCGGTCGCCTCCTGCGGGGCGGCGACTGGTACACCGACACCTGGCAGCCGATCGTGTCCGGCCGGGCGCCGCGCGGTGTCGTCCGCGGGGCGAGGGAACGCGTCGGCATCCGGCCCGTGACGGGCATCGAGGGCCTCACGCCGCACGGTCTGCGCCACTCCCACAAGGTCTGGCTGGACGAGGGGAATCACCCTAGAGTTGCCGTTGAGGCGCGGATGGGGCATGTGCTCCAGGGCGTCGAGGGCACCTACTCGCATGTGACACTGGCGATGGAGCTGGCGATCGCCGAGTACCTCCAGCGGCTGTGGGAGGACTCGTTGAGGGTCGTCACGGACCGCCGCGAGTTCGGCCCGTATCCCCCACTGAAGCCCTCCCGTAAGAAACGATCTCCCAATCGTCTCCCAAACCCCGTTTGATCTTTCAGTTGGCGTACCGGAGCGGCCCTCCCGGTGATCCGGGAGGGCCGTCTTCGTCTCATTGTTCTATGCGCGTCCTGCTGCGTAATCTGCCTACCGGATCGGCATCCCCGACAGCGTGCGGGCGATCACCAGGCGCTGGATCTCGCTCGTGCCCTCGAAGATGGTGTAGATGGCGGCGTCGCGGTTTTGAACCTGAGGCTATCCAGCGTTCTACCTGCACAGCACGGGATTCACTCAGCGCTCTTCCGGGCTCCATGGGTGTTCCTCCGCGTTGCGCATGCATGATCGTCTCCCAATTCGTCTCCCAGGAAGCGGCACGCCCCCCAGTCCGTCGACTGGGGGGCGCTCGCGCCGGCGGCCACAAAGGGGGGCGCCCTCTCGCAGCTCGCCGGCACGCCTTATGGATTCGACCTTCCACTTATCCCAACGGCTGCAGGTCGATGCAGGTGTTCACCCATTCGAGTGAACACGCGTTCGATTCCTGGACACTACACGCAGCCCTGCGGCACATGCCATGCCGACCGCAGGACCCGCTACAGAAAGTCTGCGTATATGCACGCCGGGGAAGCGACAGTTTAGGCACTGCGCGAAGATCATCGGGCATGTTCGCTTCGCAGCGTGCCAGCCCGCCGCAACCCCCGCCCCGACTGGGTCCGCTCCAAACAACTCGCCCTCGGACACCACATCGCCGCCCTCAGGATCGGAGCCGGCCTCAGCCAGGAACAGCTAGCCGACCGGATGGGCGTCGAACGGCGGACCGTTCAACGCTACGAGGCCGCCGTCACGGATCCGCGTTACGCCGATCTGCTGCTCCTGGCGCAGGCCCTGCGGGTTCACGTGAACGACCTCCTGGACGGCGACTAGCGCTCTCACCTGGCGCAGCAGGGGCTGGGCTGCACAGTTGAATGCCAGTCAACCTGTAAACCGGCGGTAACGGAACGCGATTGCCGCAGGCATTCACGCGAAAGCAGTGCGCGGGGTGTGAAAATGTCACCCAACGCGAAAGCCCTGGCCAGAACATGGCCATCCGGGAAGCATGCGCTTCCAGTGAACCCGCCCCCCGGTGCCGGACGGTATCTACGGGGCCTCGGCGTTGAGCCGGCGATACGCACTGTCACACGCCTCGTTCCAGGCCCGCCACAGCCGCTCACCCTCCGCGCACCGGTCGCGGTCGATGTCGCTACAGCGCGGGCAGCTACCGCTGTGCCCTATGTAGGCGTGGTGGGCGACCTGTACCGGGCTCAGCCCTGCCGGTATCGACGGGCGGGTTCCCGGCCCGGGTTGCGGTTCTCTACGCTCGTCCACGCTGACGGCTCCCTGTAGCTGTCGGCCACGCCCCCGGGCCGCGGGCCAGCGGTCGCGGGGGTCTTTGCTCAGTCCAGATTGACATAGCGTGCCATAGCTTGCCTGGCGTACTGCCGATCGCCGCGGGGAATCATGGCTGCCTACGGTGCGCCGTATGGAGTTCGCAGCAGATCGCCCCAGGTGGAGGCA
>Ga0182007_10000054_pt1 | contig 91906 bp, 73 predicted proteins | sample Sormic07211113_1_FD_123023 | JGI IMG/M metagenome (GOLD analysis project Ga0182007, IMG submission 123023) | Rhizosphere microbial communities from Sorghum bicolor, Mead, Nebraska, USA - 072115-113_1 MetaG | ecosystem: Host-associated > Plants > Roots > Rhizosphere | place: USA: Nebraska...
CTACTGAGCAGAGCTTTTGCTGCTGTTAAAAGAGGTACGCCATACCTCCTGGAGCCTGCTGCATAAATCTAAAGTAATGCTCCTCAGAAAAAAAACTTTTTATTTGCATAAACCATAGAATACGGGTTTAGGTGGCCACGAAATTGCAACTATTTGGGTTTAAATCGCATAGTAGAACTGCCCTTGGTTAAATAAACCCGACCGGCAGCGTTATCCCGATTAAAGTATTATTTATCTTATGAAGTGAAATTTAATCGGGATTAAGCAAAGGCCGGGACCAGCCCGAACCGATTAGCGCAGGTATTGCTTTCCAAAAAAAATAATTAATTTAGGTTAAAGATCTCTCCATTTCGCTATACTTCAGTCGAGATGACGAACCAATTACACTAATCTCCTAATGACCAATGAACCAGATTACAAAGCATTCAGTTTTTCGATCAAAAATTTCGATACCTCGTTAAAATAACGTTTCCTGCCGTAACCCATTACCCATTGAATGCCTTGTGTGGCGTTGGTGATAAAAACTTCTTCAGCTTCTTTTAATATTTCGGGATTAATCTGCGCTTCAATTAAAGGCATATCGTTCATTTTGCACAACTGCATAATGGCTGTACGCATTACACCACTTATACAACCTTCAGCAAGTGAGGGGGTATAAATCTGTTTGTTGTACACTACAAAAACATTGGCACTGATGCTTTCGCAAAGAAAGCCATATTGGTTCAGAATCATCGCTTCATCTAAACGGTTCTGGCTTTTAAAAAGTCCGGCCATTACATAAAGCAGCGCATTGGCTGTTTTAAAATTCGAAAGTTTATTAACTGGCTTGGTCATTTCGTCAAAAACATCAATGATCAAACCTTTGCTGTTCAACTCATATGTAGATGCTTTTAAAGGAATTCCCTCTAAAATGTATCCTGCTTTATTGATTTCGGGTGTATAAACACCAGCTCCTCCCCTGTATACAGAAAGGCGAAAACGAACATTGCCATTCCACTTGTTCCTTTTGGCCAGATCGGCGGTTTTCTGGCGCAGAAAATAATCGTCCATTAAAACATGACCATCAATTTTAAGCGCTTTCATGCCAGCCGTTAATCTATCGGCATGTAAATCGGCAAATTGCAGCTTATTATTGATCATTCGCATGCTTTCGAACAGCCCATCACCGAATTTGAAGCTTCTGTTCGAAGCTGTTAAAATCGGAAGATCAACTGCTTGAAATTCATCATTAAATAAAAGGTACTCTTGAAGCATATTTTATGATGTAGCAATATAATTTTCCCATTTGGTTAAGCCAGCTTTAAAATCGGGTGGCAATGGCGATTCAAAATACATATACTCCTTTGTGGTGGGGTGGATAAAACCCAAACTTTGTGCGTGTAAAGCCTGACGGGGCAGCAATTCAAAACAATTATCTACAAACTGTTTGTACTTGTTAAACGTAGTTCCTTTTAAAATCTTATCACCACCATACATTGCATCATTAAAAAGTGGATGGCCAATATGTTGCATATGCGCCCTGATCTGGTGTGTACGCCCCGTTTCGAGCTCACAGCTGATCAAAGTAACGTAACCCAAACGCTTTAATACTTTATAGTGCGTTACAGACCATTTACCTTTTTCTTCATCATCGTAAATATCCATCACGCGACGGTCTTTCACACTTCGGCCAATGTAACCGGTTACCGTTCCATCGTTTTCGATATCGCCCCAAACCAATGCAATATATTTACGGGTAATGCTGTGGTCGAAAAACTGACGTGCAAGGTGTGTAATCGACTTTTCATTTTTACTGATCAGCAATAAACCCGAGGTATCCTTATCAATACGGTGCACTAGGCCTGGGCGGCCATCATTACCAGGTAACTGAGGCAGTTGCTCAAAGTGAAATGCCAAAGCATTAACCAAGGTTCCGGTATAATTATTAAAACCAGGGTGTACAACCATTCCGGCAGCTTTATTTACCACCAAAAGATCGCTATCCTCGTAAATGATATCAAGTGGTAAATCTTCAGGATAAACTTCTGTATCGCGCGGTGGATGAGGTAAAACGATCGATATTTCATCATAAGGCTTAACCTTATAACTCGCTTTTATCTGTTTCTGGTTAACCAGTACATTCCCTGCATCAATTGCATTTTGAATACGGTTTCGCGAGGCATTTTCTACGCGTACCATCAAAAACTTATCAATACGAAGCAGCGATTGCCCCTTATCAACAATAATTTTTAAATGTTCATACAATTCCTGCTCTTCTGACTCCTGCAATTCGACCACATTTTCCATGGCGCAAAAATAAACTTTTAACTTCAAGAATTTTTTAATGATTGCAGTTTTCGAAAAAACAACCCTATCTTTAGTACAATCAAATCATCCTAAATCATTTATATGAAAAAATGTTACGCTTTAAAGGCCCTGTGTGCCTTATTTTTATTGGTGATGGCTCAAAAAGCAAGTGCCCAACAAGATGTTGGAGGGCTATTTGTTGGCGGGCCAGCAGATGCAACCAAACTTGTTAATGCCTATTTTGATCCTTTGTATAAAGGTTTAGGCTTGGGTTTAACCGATGGATGGTCGAATACTGCTCAATCAAAAGGTTTTTTAAAATTCGATGTCAGGGTTTCGGCCTCGGGCGCTTTTGTTCCACAATCGGCCAGAAGTTATGATGTAAATACATTAGGTTTAAGTAATATCAAACCAGCACCTGGCGCTTCTTCGATCGGCCCTACCGCATTTGGCGATGACCATGAAGGAGGCAAAATGGAAGTTTACACGAGCAATGGCATTCCAACGGGTAAATTTTTCAATTTGCCACAAGGTGTAGGTTTCCATGTGGTACCTTCGGCACAAATTCAGGCAACATTAGGCTTACCTAAAAATATTGATGTTACTTTAAGGGCAATGCCTAAAATTAAATTAGGTGATGACCTGGGAAGCTTATCGATGATCGGTTTTGGTGCCAAAGTTGAACTTTTACCGCTTTTTATGGGTTCAGCTACAGAGAAATTAATTCCTGTAGACATTGCGATTGCCGGCGGTTTTACGCAGTATAAATATTCTTTAGACCTGAATATCGATAATGTGGCAAACTCAGATCAACATATTGAAGCCAAATTTAATGGTGTAAATTTTGATGCCATTGTTTCCAAAAAGATTCTGTTTTTTACGCCTTTTGCCAGTATTGGTTACCAAACATCCAACACCAATTTAAAAGCCTTAGGCACCTATAAATTTGCAACGAGTGCCACAACTTCGGCAACTTATGTTGATCCGATTTCTGTTAAACAAACCGATATTGATGGCGTGAGAGGAAGTTTAGGCTTTCAGCTAAAATTTGGTTTCTTTAAGTTCTATGGTTCGTATACCCAGGCAAAATACAGCATGGTTAATGCAGGTATTGGTTTAGGTATCGGTAAATAATCGAATATAATCTAGTATCATTAAGGTAGGATTGTCATCCTGAGCCTGTCGAAGGAAGGAGTAAATGTCTCTAATCCGTTTCGACAGGCTCAATGTGACATATTCTTATTAAAATTAATTTTATGATATAACCTTTGCGTATTTTCACACGGTGTTCGAAGAAATATATAGTCCTGTACAAAAAATAACATTTGCGCCTTTCAGCAACCTGTTTGTTAAACGGGATGATCTTATCGATCCTTATATTTCCGGTAACAAATGGCGGAAGCTTAAATACATCTTAGCAAAGGTCAAAGCAAATCAGAAAACACATCTGGTTACTTTTGGGGGTGCTTACTCCAATCACCTTCTGGCTACTGCAGCCGCAGCATCAAGATCAGGATTAACCGCTACCGCATTTGTACGTGGAGAAGAAGTGAAAAACGAGATGTTATTACTGTGCGGTTTATTCGGGATGAAACTCATTTTCACCGACCGGGAAAGTTATCGCGACAAGTACAAATTGTATAAACAGCATTTTGCTGACGATGAACAAACCTATTTTATTGATGAAGGTGGTGCTTCGCCTGAAGCTACTATAGGCTGTGCAGAAATCATCAGCGAATTAACAGAACCATACGACCATATTTTTTGTGCTGCCGGAACAGGAACCACTGCTGCAGGTTTATTGAAAGGGATTCAGCAGCATGGCTTAAATACAAAACTCCATATTATACCGGTGTTAAAAGGTGCTTCCTTTATTGAAGAGGAAATAAACAAATATGCACCCACATCGCATCACCTTCAACTTCACCTCGATTATCATTTTGGCGGCTATGCAAAAACTACTCCTGAACTGATCAGCTTTATCAAGACCTTTACTTCAAAAACCGGACTACTGCTAGACCCTGTTTATACGGCGAAAATGTTTTATGCCATCCAAGATTTAGCAAAACAAGGAATTATTGGTAAAGATGAAAAAGTATTGGCTATCCATACCGGAGGACTAATGGGCCTTTTTGGCATGAAGAATAAATTCTGATATTCCCTAAAGCTTGATTAAATAGGTTGATAATCCACATGTGAAGATCGTACCCATTTTAAATTTCAATCTGAATTATCTTCTATTATTTCAGGATTGATGCTGATCCCGAAAATTCGGGGCAGCATGACGATCGAGTAAGATAAACCCAAATCAATTTGTCAGTGTAAATCAATAATTTGAAGAAAATTAGTAAGTAAACAATCGTTTACTTATTTTTGATTCGTATTAATTAAATGAGTTATGCGTCCTAAAAATTTAGCCAAAGAAGAAGCCATCCGATCGATTGCCCTACAGATTATTTCTGAAGAAGGACTGGAAAACCTGAGTATGCAGAAATTGGCCAAAGCAGCTAATATATCACCGCGTACCATTTATATCAAGTACGAAAATAAAGAAGATCTATTGATAAAACTTTTTATCGAAGACGTATTGGGCAATTATGAAAAAGCTATATTGGAAAATTTTGACTCAAAAATGCCTTTTGCTGATGGTATGAAAAGATTATGGCTAAATACCTTTCATTACCTAAGAAATAATAAACCTGCTTTCTCTTTAATCCAATATGGAAAATCCTCTCCCTTGCTGAATAAGGCTTTTCAAGAGAAAAACATACGCCAAGGGGCATTTTTCGCACCCATTCACACCTTTTTAAAAACAAATGTTCAAGCGGGATTGATTGCAGATTTACCCCATGATGTACACAGAGCCCTCCTATTTTCGCCTATCCAAGATCTGGTAGCTGAATATTTTGACCATTTAGATCGGCCTGTACAAATTATTACCGATAAAATTATTCTAACCTCCTGCGAAATCGTAATTAAAGGCATCCTTAAATAAAAAACAATGAACAACATTAAAGATAAAAAAATCGCCATCATTGGTGCTGGCCCGGGAGGTTTAACCCTAGCCAGGCTTTTGCAAATGGATGGCTTCAATGTAAAAGTTTACGAACGCGACGCCGATGAAAACGCACGACCAAAAGGTGCTACCTTAGATCTACATGAGGAATCTGGATTAGCTGCCTTACGTGAAGCTAAACTCATGGATGCCTTTATGACAAACTATCGCCCTGGTGCAGATCGTACACGTATTATTGACCAGCGCGGTAATATCGTTTTTGAAGACAGCGATTTACAAAATAGAGAAGCTTTCAGGCCTGAAATAGACCGCGGTCCATTACAAAAGATCCTTTTAAATTCGCTAGTAAAAGATACTGTAATTTGGGATAGCCATTTTGAAGCACTTACACCCAGCAACGGTTCATGGTTGATCGGATTTAAAAATGGAACTTCAGTGCAGGCTGATATTGTAATTGCCGCAGACGGAGCTAATTCAAAAATCCGTCCATACATTACGTCTATTAAACCCTTCTATTCGGGCATCAGCATTGTTGAAGGTGCCATTTATTCATCGGCAACTGCTTGTCCGAAAATGCATGCGCTTTTAAACGGCGGCAAAATATTCGCTATGGGTGATGAAAAATCACTGATCGTAAGTTCAAAAGGTGATGGAAGTTTGGTATTTTACACGGGTTCTCATACGCCAGAAAACTGGGCAAAAGATTCGGGTATTAATTTTTCAGATAAAAACCAGGTGATCGACTGGTTCAAGAATGAATTCTCTGCATGGGACTCAATGTGGTTGGAATTGTTTGAAAATGCATCAACAGCCTTTGTTCCCCGGCCTCAATATTGCATGCCTTTAGATCAGAGTTGGGAAACCGTCTCCAATTTAACCATGCTGGGAGATGCAGCTCATTTAATGCCCCCTTATGCTGGCGAAGGCGTAAATATGGCCATGCTCGATGCTTTAGAACTAAGCCAATGCTTCAAGGAAAACTGCTTTAATACGCCAAAGGACGCAATAGCAGCCTATGAAAAACAAATGCTAAAAAGAGCTTCAGAAACCGCAGCTATTACGATGGAATCTACAATGGCGCTTCATTCTACTGATGCAATTGGCTATATGCTCAACATTATGGCTCCTGAATAAAAAAAGGTTCCTCATCGCTGAGGAACCCCAATAAGATCTCTAAATCGTCCCGTTGATTTGATTCTTGTTATAAAAGTATCGCTACTTTCTTTCGAATGAAATAAAAATAGAGCAAGACTGCTAAATAATAGATGAAGATGCACTATCTATACATATTAAATAAAAAAGCGTCCGGAACAACCTGCTTTTAGTTCTTTTTTATAACCTCCGCTCATTAAAAACCTGAAATTCGGCAATTGATGGCGTTTCTTTGGCATGTGTAATACGGATACGAACTTTACTTGTCCAAACGCGATCGAAACGGTGAATTTTAATGCGGTCTTCATTTTTTCCGTCAAAAGCTTTTTTCCATTCCGCACCGTTCCAATATTCAAGTACATAAGTATCAATATTTTCTTTTTGTTCTGCCACAACAATCATATTTATAGCTTTTTCGTTTTTAAAATCGACTTCATACCAAGGATTTGTTACGGCACTGTTCGATTCCCATGATGACCGATAGCTATCATCATTTGCAAAATCCATAATATTCATATCATTGCTCCAGCTCGAGTTGCTTGCCTGATTTTTGGCGAGGTTACTGGAAATGATCGGCAGACCCAATGGAGGGAGTGCTTTGGTTGGCCCTTCATTCTTCCATAATTGGCCAACTTCTTTCAAGGCAACTAGTGCATTATCATCAATTAAACCATCTCTATTTGGTGCCACATTTAAAATAAAGTTACAGCTTGCCGTGTTCAAAGGCTTAATTAACCCATCTACAATTTCTTGTGGCTTTCTTACCGGAACCGTCGGAAAGTCGGTTTTCCAAAACCATGAAGTATTAATGGGTAAGCACGCTAAAGTTGGCATCACTTTACTTTCTTTAGGCATACGCTGACCTGCTCCCATTTCGTAAGTTTTAATATCGGTATAATAAAGCCCTTCTGATGGGTATTTTGCACCATTTAAATCCATTACAAGGCAATCAGGCTGTAACGTTTTGATCAAAGTGTAGATATCCTCGAAAGGCACATCATCATAAGAGATTCTCGACCATGGTGCATCCCAGCCATCAATAATTAAAGCTTCAATTTTGCCGTATTTGGTTAACAGCTCAGTTAATTGCTGTTTAATCATATCGATATGTTTTGGCGTAATCTGATTGGGCCTCAATTTATGGTGTGTATCCAAAATGGAATAATAAAGCATTACTTTTAATCCGTTTGCCCGGAAAGCATCAGTAAACTGCTTTACCACATCTTTTCCATAAGGACTGTTCATTACGTTATAATCGGTGCTTTTGGTATCCCAGATACAAAATCCGCTGTGGTGTTTAGTGGTTAAACAACCATAACTCATGTTAGCTGATTTGGCCGCTTTGGCCCACTGGTTTGCATCAAGCTTTTTCGGATTGAATAATTTCGGAGAAGCTTCAGGATCAGGCCAATCGGCATTTGCATAAGTTGGAATGTTGTAATGAATGAACATGCCAAAACGCAGGTCAACAAACTGCTGTTGAAGTGCATTTAATTTCTTTGATGCGTCAGCACTGGTCCCTTGTGCCAAGGTAGCAAGTGAAAACAACATGAAAACAATTACTAAAACGTTTTTCTGAATGGTTACGAGTTTCATTTTTGTGCGTAATATAGTTTAAGATTTAGTGGGGATTTTCGGTAAAGTTAATTTTCTTTGACGATATCGCACAAAATATCCAGGTCAAAATACTCGATTAGTATAACTTTCCTGAATTTAATTCCAGTATTGTTTATCGGTTAATCGTTTTCGCGCACTTTGTTCCAGATATCCCTGTAAAGTTCTTCGTGGCGCTTAAATTGCAGGTGCACGTAAGGGCAAAGTGGAATTACCTTCAGGTTATTTGTCCGTACATAATTTACCATCTCATCCAGCAATAGTTTTGCATAACCTTTACCTTCTTTTTCAGGATCAATTTCGGTATGATAAACCGTTAAATTTTCTCCCTGAATATCAAAAACCATTTCTCCGTGTTTTTCGCCCTCATCGTAAAGTTCGAATGCGCTAGGTTCTTCCTTTTGGATATTTAATTTAACTTCTGCCATAATACTTAACCCGATACAATTTTAAAATTTGCTAATTAAAGGTAATTAATATCTATTGATTATCTATCTATAATCATACTTTAACGGCTTTACGATCTATTCTGCTTTAGCGCTTTATTCTTCTTGCCCCAAGCACTTAATTGACAAAAAATGGGGAGAAACTCCAGTGCTATGGGGGTCAGTTCATATTCTACCCTTGGAGGAACAGCTGCATAAACGGTTCTTTTAACCAGTTCATCCTGCTCCAATGCGCGCAACTGTAAGGTCAACATCCGTTCCGATATATATGGGAATTCTTTTTTCAGTTCACTAAACCTTAATTTCCGGTTTCCAAGTTTATCCAATATTACAATTTTCCACCTCCCTCCTATTTTGTTGGCCGCATAAGTCAGATCGCAATCCGTTATAAATTTTTCGTTGAGGGTATAAGTCGAATTTTCTTTTCGTGCCGTCATTACTTACAAATTTGTTTGTACCATACAAATGGTAGTGTATGCTATAAAAATACGCCCTACGGGTTATTATTGCAAGATCATTTTAATCACAAGAAAATATGGACTTATATTTAGCCGGAAAAACGGCATTAGTAACAGGAGCCTCTAAAGGAATTGGTAGCGCAATAGCAAAAGAGCTGGCAAAGGAAGGTGTAAAAGTTTTTGCAACAGGCCGTAATCAACAATCATTAGATAGCCTTTCCAATGAGATCGTTGCTGAAGGCAACCTTGCTCCTATTGTTTTTGTTCAAGACTTACTGGCACCTAACGCACCTCACAAAATTGCTACTGCGGCCTTGGCTGCACTTGACCATATTGACATCCTCATCAACAACGCAGGGCAAAGTCAGCCCGTAGATGTTGCAGGACCAGAAGAACCCTGGACTAGATCGATGGCCTTAGATTTTGAGCGCCCCAGGCTACTCACACAAGCGCTATTACCGCATTTTATAGCACGTAAACAAGGTACAATACTCAATTTAACCAGTACTTACGAATTACGATCGTTGAATGTTTCTGCTGTTGCCAAGGCCGCAGTGGCAATGTGGTCTAAACAACTTGCAGGAGAGTTGGGTAAATATGGAATCAGGGTGAACTGTTTGCAACCGGGACTTATCGATACTGAAAACATCCGGCCTTACTTTCCTGGCGATGAGCGTCGGAAATATGCTGAAAGTGAAATACCTTTACAAGATTTTGGTGAAGTGCAGGATATGGCAAACATGGCTGTTTTCCTTGTTTCGCCGCGGGCTAAATATGTAACAGGAACAGTTTCGGTGGTAGATGGTGGAGGTACACGATCGGCATTCTGATACATATCATTAAGCAGGAAGAACAGTAATTGATCAACACATCGAATTTACGGATGAAACAGATGAAGGCTTATCTGATCTCCGGGTGTAGGCTCTTGCCTGGAACCGGGATTATGATTAGATAACCTGTCAAAATAAGATCCTATAAAAGAAGTTTCAACAAAAAAGTTTTCCACATCGGTGAAGTCCAAAATCCGATTTTGTCTATAATCATACTTTAAACTGTTTAAACCTATTTTTTATATAAAGTACACAAAAAGTGCTTAAATTTTGATTTTAGGCACATTTAACTAAATTTGGATTATACCAAAACCAAGTTTATGTATCAATTAACAGTACCTGCAGATCGCGTTAACGAATCGTTAAGTAAGCACATTTTGGCCGATGGTTTCGACCTGACTTATGATATGGAAAAAAGTCATGGGGCTTACATTTACGATGCTAAACACAACAGAACTCTACTCGATTTTTTTACTTGTTTTGCTTCCGTTCCTTTAGGTTATAATCATCCTAAAATGATCAATGATGAGGCGTTTAAAAAAAATCTTCTCCTTGCTGCATTAGCCAATCCATCGAACTCTGATGTTTACACCCAGCAGTATGCACAGTTTGTTGAAACATTTTCCAAAGTCGGTATTCCTGATTATCTGCCACATGCCTTTTTTATTGCTGGTGGTGGCTTAGCAGTAGAAAATGCAATTAAGGTAGCCATGGACTGGAAAGTTCAGAAAAACTTTGCAAAAGGATATGCCGAAGAAAAAGGCTTTAAGGTTTTGCACTTCGAAAGGGCATTTCATGGCAGAACGGGTTATACTTTAAGCTTAACCAATACCCTACCCGATAAAACCAAATGGTTTGCCAAATTCGATTGGCCAAGGGTTGCTGTTCCTGAAGTTAAATTTCCACTTTCGGGAAATAATCTAAATCATGCCATTCAAACCGAAGAAACATCTTTAGCGCAGATCAAAAGAGCCTTTGCAGATAATAAAGACGATATCTGCGCTATAATTGTGGAGCCAATCCAATCTGAAGGTGGAGATAACCACCTACGCGAAGAATTCTTGATCCAACTTAAGGCTTTGGCAGATGAAAATGATGCCTTCTTGATTTATGATGAAGTACAAACCGGCGTTGGGTTAACAGGTAAATTCTGGTGCCACCAACATTTCAGTGAAAAAGCTCGACCAGATATCATCGCTTTTGGAAAAAAAATGCAGGTTTGCGGTATCCTTGTCGGTAATAAGGTAGACGAAATTGAAACCAATGTATTTAAAGTGCCAAGCCGTATTAACTCAACATGGGGAGGCAATTTGGTTGATATGGTACGTTCAACGCAAATCTTACAAATTGTAGAAGAAGATCTGCTTTGTGAAAATGCTGAAAAAGTGGGTACTTATTTGAGAGATCAACTAGAAAATCTATCGCATAGGTTTGATCAAATGACAAATGTTCGTGGAAGAGGTTTGTTGTGTTCTTTTGATTTCCCGACAAAAGAAATGCGTAATGCATTTATTGGCAAAGGATTAGAAAACAATGTGATGTTTTTGGGCTGTGGTGAAAAAACGATACGCTTTCGCCCGGCACTTTGCATTGAGCAAAAACATATTGACGAAGGCTTGACGGTTATGGAAAAAATATTGCCTTTATTGTAGGCATGAATAGAAAATCGTTGGTTTATTTCATGGTTGCAGGGATTTTAGTGTTGATCTTTTTCATGGTTAAGGCTGTTTTTGATCAGCCTGGGATTGAGGATATGAAAGCCGGCTTTAAAGAAGTTGCCAAGTATAGAAATGCAAATAATACTGGTCCGGTACAACGGATTTATATCGTTTCAGTTAAAGATTCTATATGGAAAGAAATGGAAGATTATGGCAATCTAATGCCCCATACCAAATACGGTAATACAAAAGTTTATTTCTTTATGCAAAACGGAAAGATTCCAAATACATTACAGCCTGGTGCAATAAACTTCGATCCATCTTTTAATAAAGCCTGTATTGCCTTATTTGAAAAAAGTGCAATGAGCCAATCGGCATTTAATAAGTTTCCGTTTTAAACGCAGTTTTTTTATAATTACAAATGAATCGTGATTATAGTTCAATAAGTCCATCAGCAAAATCGCTTTTACTTACCAAAAGTTTAACGAATATTCCCTTTGTTGCTGATGCTGTTAAGTTAATTTACGGTAACGACGCCCTTGAAAAATTATATCATAAAGATTTTGATGAGGTATTTTTGAAACGGTTAGTGCATTTTGAGAGTAGATATTTATCTCTGGATAGCTTACTTTTTGCATCGGGCTCTTTAAATATTATAGAAATTTCTTCTGGTTATTCTTTCAGGGGCTTGGATCTGGTTTTAAGGCATCCGACTATTTATTATTTGGACACTGATTTACAAGGCGTAATCGATATCAAAAAAGATTTGGTTGATCGGCTAATTGTTGATGAGAAATTACAACTAAAGGGCAAACTCAAAACCGAAGCTTTAAATGCTTTGGATGGAGATGCTTTTTCAAATGCTATAAATCAAATGCCTCTCGGCCCGATTAGTATTATAAATGAAGGTTTATTGGTGTATTTAAATAATGAAGAAAAGATATCACTATGTAAAACCATCCATAAATCATTAAAACAAAGAGGTGGTTATTGGATCACTGCTGATGTATATGTTAAACGGCCTGCACCTAAAAATGAAAATAATGATCATTTTTCTCAGTTTCTGGAAGCACATCATGTAGAAGATAATAAGTTTGATAGCTTTGAACAGGCTGAACACTTCTTTCTTGAGCAAGGTTTCAAATTGATAACTAAAGCAACTTCAGTTTGGCATCAACTTTCCTCGCTAAAATATATTGATATTGAATTATTAAAAAAAATGAAAGAACAGGCAAATAAAATTGGTAGAATCCGCGAAACCTGGGTGCTAAAAGCGATTTAATTAAACAGAATGAAATACTCAGCATTCTAATATGTAAAATTCTAGGAGTAGTTTGCCAACTGCGTTAATCCTTATGATTTGGAAATGAAGGGTTTTGTGCATTTGGCATTTTCAGTCCCGCTTTCCCTCCTGCCAATTTGAAGGAAATTGGCATCCGTTCCAATCGGGTTTATGAACAATGTTTTGTGCCTTGAAAAAAACTGCTGTTCATAAACCTGACAGCAGCGGCAACCCCGATTTAAGCACCGGTTTATGTTACATTTTGGTGTGCTTGCTTGTTTCACAGGTTTCTATCGGGCTACAGCGAAGGCAGGACTGCAGCACCTCTGAAGTGCTGACATTCGTTTCCTAACCTAAAAAATCCTTTATTTATTCCTATGAGTCTTCGATTACGCTCAGACTGACAAACATCTTGTTTTATCCCGCTTAAACTCAAGAAGTTCCCCAAGCACAATAGCCTTTTAAACTTTGTGAGTTCCTCTTGCTCTAAACGAAAGCTGAAAATCCCGTTATAGCCCTACCTACAATCAAGGTATTTATTTCTTTTGTGCCTTCGTACGAATAAATGGCTTCTGCATCCGCCACGAATCGTGCAACATTATATTCCAATAAAATACCGTTTCCGCCCATCACTTCCCTTGCTTTGCTCACCACATCACGTGTACGTAACGAACAGAATACCTTTGCCAACGAAGCATGTTCGTCTTTCAGCAAACCCTGGTCTTGCAATTGTGACAACCTAAAACATAATGTTTGCATGGCCGTTAAATTCGACAACATTTCTACCAGATGATTCTGCATCAATTGAAAAGATGCAATGGGTTTACCAAACTGTTTTCGGGTGCGTGTATAATCCAATGCATTTTCGTAAGCGCCGCGGGCACAGCCAACAGCCTGCCAGGCCACCCCTGCCCTTGTCATTTGCAATACCTTTGCTGTATCTTTAAATGAGTTTGCATTTTGTAAGCGATCGGCTTCTTCAACTTCGCAATTAGTTAAAGTGATAATTCCATTCTGCACAATCCTGAGAGCCATTTTATCCTGCATCTTTTCTACTGCAAAACCCGGGTTATCTTTTTTTACAATAAAGCCCTTAACTTCACCACTTTCCTCATCCCTTGCCCAAATAATTAAGATATCGGCGAAAGTGGCGTTACCGATCCATTTTTTCTGACCATTTAAAATCCATTTACCATCTGTTTTTTTACAGGTTGTGGTTAAGCCTCCAGCCGCGGCAGAGCCCACCTCAGGTTCAGTTAACCCAAATGCACCAATAATTTTAAATTGCTGCATCAGCGGTAACCACTGTTGTTTTTGCTCTTCCGATCCACATAAATAGATCGATCCCATAGCCAAACCACTCTGTACACCAAAAAAAGTAGAAATTGAGGTATCTATCCGTGCCATTTCCATCGCTAAAATCCCTTCCATTAAATTCGATTTCCCCGGACAGCCATAGCCTTTATACGTTAAACCACAAATATTAAGCTCAGCAAGTTTTGGGATAATTTCGAAAGGAAATTCGGCTTTGTTCCAGTAATGATTTACTATGGGTTTTACTTCTTTTTCTAAAAAAGCACGCACTTTTAGCTGGAGTTCGCGATCCTCATCGTTGAGCGCTTCGTCGCCCAAATGATAAAAATCACCTTCAATTGGGGGTAATTCGCGTTTTTTACCCGATCCACCCATCATTTTCATCATCCCCTGAATCTGTTTATCATCAAGGCTGGATATCGTTTCGACCATTTTGGGTAAATCGACTTTTTTTGATAAAGCTTCTAACTTATCGAAATCTACATGTTTGAAAAGATTGTACGCGTTTTTGAGAGAAGAGAATATATTCGCCATTATTATTCGTTTTGAGAATAACAAACGAAGAGCGGTTTTGTTGGACTTTCAAGTTTAACCGCAAAGGGCTCAAAGTGTTTCGCAAAGAAAAGAAGAACAGAAGATAACTAACCTCCGCTAAACTTTCACTTTCCGCTGTTTTCGATTTCCTTATTTTCTTTGCGGTTAAAAGAATTACCTCAAATCAAACAAACTATCGACACCCAGCAATTTCCTCGAAGTAAAACCCTCGCCAAAAGTAGCGCCAATGCTTTTACCGAATTCTCTTGCGCGGCCAATTACGGTTTCGAAAAACTCCGGCGATGAAATATAAGTTTGTAAGCCATCCACATCAGGATTATAAAACTGGGTTTTAAAGGCTTTGATCGATTCAATTTTCTTGTCCATGTGGTTAGATATATCCACAATGATATCAGGTTTTAAATATCTGTCCTGAATAAATTGCAACAATAACCTCGGCCGGTGCGCTTCTTGTTGAATACCATCTATCGATGTTTCTATTTTTGGTAAACCTGATAAAAAAACCGAATCGTACACCAGGTCGCCTGCCCTTCCATGGTCAGGATGACGGTCTTCCAATGCATTGCTTAAAATAATTTCTGGCTGGTATTTCCTGATGGCTTTAATGACTTCTAAACGATGAAATTCATCATTCTGAAAAAAGCCATCCCTCATTCTCAAATTTTCGCGAACGTGTAAACCCAAAATTTTTGCAGAATCTGCAGCCTCTTCATCTCTTGTTTCTGCAGTACCACGCGTACCCAGCTCACCTCTGGTTAAATCTACAATTCCAACTTTTTTACCAAGGGCAATATGTTTTAAAATAGTCCCTGAGCAACAAAGTTCTGCATCGTCAGGATGCACGGCTATCACTAAAATATCTAATTTCATTATTTATTGGGCATTTTGGTTCAGCAGTTGCTGAATTTTCTTTTTAATTTTCGAACTCAGTGGCTTAGTGAAGGGTAAAAAATAATCCTCCAGCTCGCCATTTTTGTTCAGAAGGTATTTATGGAAGTTCCAACGGGGTTTCGAACTTAATTTTGCATTTTGTTTTTTCTCGCTCAAGAATTGATAAAGCGGGTGAGCATGTGCCCCACGAACCATAATTTTATCAAAAATGGGAAATTTTACGCCATGGTTAATCTCACAGAAAGATGCAATATCAGATCCATTAAGTGGTTCCTGTTTCCCGAAATCGTTGGTAGGAAAGCCCAAAATTTCAAAATCCGGACTGTTAATTTCGTCTTTAAGCTGTTGCAATTCCTTTAATTGTGGTGTAAAACCACATTCAGATGCGGTATTTACAATTAAAACAACTTTATTGCGGTAGGCTGATAATGGCTGCTCTTCGCCATTAATTTTTTTAACCTTAAATGAATAAATATTCGGAATGCGTTCCTGCATTATATGTTATTGATAAAATCCTGAAGTACGGATAATAGATTCTATATCCTTATCCTCATTCGGATCGTAAGTGCTTTTTAAATTATGTCCCACCACCCGAGCCACAATCTGATAAGAAAATGCAGCGAAACCACCTTTAGTTTGCTTTACAATATCATACGTTGTTCTGCCCACTTCACGGTCGATCAGCTTCGTTAAAATCTGACCTTGAGTAATGGTTAATTCTTTTATTTCGCGGTTAAACATGTCTTTAATTTCTTTATCACATTGTTTAACCAACTGTTTCTGTTCCTTTTTTTCAGGCGTACGGGCAATATCCTGCTCTAATTGCTCGTACCTACGTTTTGCAAACAGTGCATATGGCATCACTTTTAATACGTTATACCTTAATCGGTTATAGGCAGCCTGTTCTGCCGGCGATTTCCATATCCTTGCAGCGTAAATAGATACTTCATTAAGCTGCATCCACGGAATCATTACACCATTATCATTTGTTGAGGCTACTCTTATTGTATCGCTTTTACCCAATTTAGGGAATATTGGCGCAGCAGGATCCTGTGCCCGTAACGAAATGCTACAAATCATTACAATACAAAGAAAAAAGAGCCCTTTAATTTTCATAAATTTATACTTTTACAAAGTTAGGTGTTATTTCATATATTAGTTGTTTCACAAAACTAATATAAGTTTTATTCATAAATAAGACGCAATTTTTACGCAAAAAATACAAATGAAAACAGAGTTAGTGATTGATTTAGAGGCGGAAAAGCAAGAAATTCTAAAAAGATATAGGGCATTACTACGGGCAAGCAAATCTACTTTACAAAAGGGCGATAAAAAAGAAATCAGGAAAGCTTTCGATATGGCACTGGAAAGCCATAAAGATATGCGCCGAAAATCTGGCGAACCTTACATCTACCACCCCATCGCTGTAGCGCAGATTGCTGCTGAAGAAATTGGCTTAGGAACAACCTCTATTGTATGTGCCTTATTGCACGATGTGGTAGAAGATACCGATATCACTTTAGAAGATATTGAACGTGAATTTGGCAAGAAAACCGCTAAAATTATCGACGGTTTAACCAAAATATCTGGCGTTTTCGATACCAATAGCTCTTTACAGGCAGAAAATTTCCGTAAAATGCTGCTTACCCTTGCAGATGATGTGAGGGTAATCCTGATCAAACTTGCCGATCGTTTGCATAACATGCGTACAATGGATTTTATGCCCCGCCACAAGCAGCTTAAAATTGCTTCAGAAACCATTTATTTATACGCACCACTAGCCCATAGATTGGGTTTATATGCCATAAAATCAGAGTTGGAAGATCTTTCGATGAAATATCTCGACCCTGATACTTACAAATTTATTGCAAAAAAATTAAACGAGAAAAAAGCAGAACGTGCGCTTTTCATCAAAAAATTCGTTGAACCGATTGATGAAATTGTTCACGAACAGGGTTTAGTGGCAGATGTTTACGGCAGGCCCAAATCAATCCACTCCATCTGGAACAAGATGAAAAAGAAAAATATTCCTTTCGAAGAGGTTTACGATCTTTTTGCCATCCGGATTATTTTGGACTCGGCCCCTGAAAATGAAAAGGCCGATTGCTGGAAAGCCTATTCCATTGTTACCGATTTATACCGCCCAAATCCAGATCGATTACGCGATTGGGTTTCATCTCCAAAAGGAAATGGCTACGAAAGTTTACATACTACGGTAATGGGACCGCGCGGACAATGGGTTGAAGTACAGATCCGTACACAACGCATGAACGAAATTGCAGAGAAAGGTTTTGCTGCGCACTGGAAATACAAAGAATCGAGTAACGATAACGGTCTGGATCAGTGGATCCAGAAAGTACGCGAGATGCTGAGTAACCCGGAAGCAAATGCTTTAGATTTCCTCGATGATTTCAAGATGAATCTTTTCTCTGATGAGATTTTTATCTTCACGCCAAAAGGTGCCTTAATCCAGCTGCCTTTAGGCGCTACTGCATTAGATTTTGCTTTCGAGATCCATACCGATGTAGGTGCAACCTGCATAGGCGCTAAAGTGAACCATAAACTGGTTCCCATCTCATATAAACTGCAAAATGGCGATCAGGTGGAGATTATCACTTCGAGCAAACAAACGCCTAAAGAAGATTGGCTAAATGTAGTGGTTACTGCCAAGGCGAAATCGAAAATTAAGTCATCTCTAAAGGAAGAAAAGCGGAAAATTGCCGAAAATGGCAAGGAAATCTTAGAGAGAAAGCTGAAATCGTTAAAAATTACCTACAATACTGATAATCTTCAAAAGCTAAGTTATTTCTTTAAACTGCCTTCTACGCAAGAACTCTTTGTTAATGTTGCCTTAGGGAAAATCGAACTGAAAGATATAAAGGAGTATCTATCAAGCGAGAAAGAAGTTGAAAACCGCGGTCCGGAACGCCCTGAAAATCTTTCCGTTGACGGAATCAAGAGTAAAATTAAAGGTGGAGAATCTGACATTTTATTGATTGGCGAAGACATGCAGCGCATTGATTATACCTTGGCTGCCTGTTGTAACCCAATTCCCGGAGATGATGTTTTTGGCTTTATTACCGTGAGCGAAGGCATTAAAATACACCGTACCAACTGCCCCAACGCTGCACAGCTAATGGCCAATTATGGTTATCGCGTAGTGAAAGCCAAATGGAACAAACAACAGGAATTAACTTTCTTAACCGGCTTGCGCATTGTAGGTATTGATGATGTAGGCTTGATCAATAACATCACCAGGGTTATCTCTACCGACTTTAAAGTAAATATGCGTTCGATTACTGTTGATACCAACGAAGGGATTTTTGATGGTTCGATTATGATTTTCGTAAACGATACCGAACACCTTGAAAACCTGATTAAAAATTTATTAAAAGTTAGAGGTGTTACCGGAGTAACGAGGTTTGATGCATAATTAGTCGAAAGTCTTGAGTCCGAAGTCCTGAGTCGTATGGCTATAGCCTTTGGACTCAAGACTTTCGACTTCAGACTAATCTTACAACATTTCAACAATCAAACACTATAACAATCAAACAATTTACCTACCTTTGAATGGAGTTTAAAAACTATGTCTGAACAAAAAACAAATGAGCTCGTTCGCAAGATTTTTGAGGCTTATTTAGAAAACAAAAATCTACGTAAAACACCAGAGCGTTTCGCTATATTGGAAGAAATATATTCAAGAAACGACCACTTTGATGTAGAAACCCTTTATATCCACATGAAAAACCAAAAGTACCGCGTAAGTCGTGCTACGGTTTATAACACATTGGAATTATTGGTTTCATGCGATTTAGTTACCAAGCACCAGTTTGGTAAAAATATGGCACAATTCGAAAAATCTTATGGTTACCGCCAGCACGATCACGTCATCTGTATCGAATGTGGTAAAGTAGTAGAATTCTGCGATCCACGCATACACCAGATCCAGACCATGGTTGGTGATCTTTTAAAATTTGATGTGAAACACCATTCGTTAAATCTTTATGGTTTCTGCTCTGATTGCAGTATGGCCAGAAAAGTAAATGAAAGTGCAGCAACAGCCGCAAAAATTGTCGAAAATTAAATCAAAATACAAATAAAACCAGCTTAATTTATTAAATAATGACGCAAGTAGATGTACTTCTCGGCCTGCAATGGGGTGATGAAGGAAAGGGAAAAATCGTTGATGTACTAAGTCCAAAATATGATCTTATCGCCCGTTTTCAGGGTGGCCCAAATGCCGGACATACTTTAGAGTTCGATGGCAAAAAATTCGTTTTAAACACAATCCCTTCAGGAATTTTTAACGAAAAAACCATGAACCTGATCGGTAATGGCGTAGTAATAGACCCTATTATCCTAAAAAGAGAGTTAGACAATTTAAAAAAAGCTGGTCATGATCCTATTGCTGATGGCAAATTGGTAATTGCCCGTAAAGCACACTTAATTTTACCAACCCACCAATTATTAGATGCTGCTAACGAGGCACGCATGGGTAAAAATAAAATTGGATCAACCTTAAAAGGTATTGGTCCAACTTATATGGATAAAACTGGCCGTAATGGTTTACGCGTTGGCGATACTACACTACCTGACTTTAAAGAGCGTTATGCTAAATTGGTAGAAAAACATACAGAAATCCTTTCTCATTACGAAGGTTTCGAATATGAATTGGCTGAGAAAGAAGCATCATTCTTTGAAGCAATCGAATTCTTAAAAACGATTCCTCACGTAGATAGCGAACATTATGTGAATGGTTTCTTAAAAGAAGGAAAAGCGGTTTTAGCAGAAGGTGCTCAGGGAACGTTATTGGACGTAGATTTTGGCTCATACCCTTTTGTAACTTCTAGTAACACTACAACAGCAGGTGCCTGTACTGGTTTAGGTATTGCGCCTAATAAAGTAGGAGCCGTTTATGGTATCTTCAAAGCCTATTGCACACGTGTTGGTGGAGGCCCTTTCCCTACTGAGTTAGATAACGAAGTTGGCGAAAATTTACGCGCTTTAGGTCACGAATTTGGCGCAACTACAGGTCGCGCCCGTCGTTGTGGCTGGATCGATCTTCCGGCATTGAAATATGCTATCATGTTAAACGGGGTAACCGAATTAATTATGATGAAAGCTGATGTTTTGGATACTTTCGATACCATTTATGCTTGTACTCACTACGAATATAATGGCGAAACGATTGATTACATGCCGTACGACATCATTTCAATTGAGCCAAAACCAGTATTGAAAGCAATTGATGGTTGGGCTACCGATGTAACCAAAATCACTTCCGTAGATGAAATCCCAGCTAAATTAACTGATTACATTGCGTTCTTAGAAAAAGAATTAGAAGTGCCGATCAAATTCCTTTCAGTAGGACCAGATAGAGCGCAAACTTTGGAATTACGTTAATAACACTCGTTTCGTCATGCTGAATTTATTTCAGCATCTATATTGTTCGTTAACTGATAGCCCCTGAAATAAATTCAGGGTGAAGACCAGAAAAAAAGCAACCTGCACGGGTTGCTTTTTTTGTTTAGTTAATTGTTATAAAAAAATCGTCATCTCGACCGTAGCAAAGCGAAGCGGAGAGATCTGCCTAAACAGATTTAGCTTCGCTGAGCACGATGTGGTTCTCGACGGCGTTGCACTCCGCTCGAAATGACGATCGCCCGATAAAAAAATTAATTTCTTAGAATTATCAACGCTATTTTTACCTTTGCCGCAGCTTGAAAACCACACAAAACATATCTCATTTTAAACAAAAAGCATTGCATTGGGCCAACCAGTTCGAGGTTTGTTGTTTTCTAGATTCAAATGATTACAAAGATGCCTATTCAGCTTACGATTTCATTATCGCTGCTGATGCACGTCATGAATTAAAATGCCTGGCAGGCAATGCGTTTGATCAACTAAAAAACTTTTATGCTGCACATAAACAGTGGATTTTTGGCTTTTTCAGCTACGATTTAAAAAACGAAATAGAAGACCTTAACTCTAATAATCCGGATCATTTAAATTTCCCAGATCTATACTTTTTTGTTCCGAAGTACCTCATAGCCTTCAAAAATGGGAAGGCAGAGGTGCTGATTGGTCCAGGATCAATTTTAGCAGAAATCGATTCTTTTGAACATCAAATAGAAGTTGAATCTAAAAAAGTAATGATAACACAACGATTGTCTAAAGATCAATATGTTCAAAAAGTAGAAGCCTTAAGAGACCATATTATTCGTGGTAATATCTATGAAGTTAATTTCTGCCAGGAGTTTTTTGCCGAAAATGCAGAAATAGATCCTGTTCAAACTTTCGAAGCGTTAAATCAAGTCTCTCCCACCCCATTTGCAGGTTATTTTAAAGTTCAGGGTAAATATATTTTATCTGCTACCCCAGAACGTTTTTTATGCAAACGTGGATCGAAACTTACCTCACAACCTATAAAGGGCACTGCGAAAAGAAGTTTAGACCCTTCGGAAGATGAAGCTATAAAATCGCGACTCAGGAACGATATTAAAGAACAGGCAGAAAATGTAATGATTGTTGATTTAGTGCGCCACGACCTCACCAAATCGGCTGTTAAGGGTTCTGTTACAGTCGACGAGTTATTCGGCATCTACAGCTTTCCACAGGTCCACCAGATGATTTCTACCATTAGCTGTGAATTAAGCCCAGAGGTTCACTTTATCGACGCCATTAAAAATGCATTTCCAATGGGCTCTATGACAGGCGCACCAAAGGTTAAAGCAATGAAATTAATTGAAGAATACGAAGTGACCAAAAGAGGAATTTATTCTGGTTCTTTTGGATGCATTAGTCCTGATGGGGATTTCGACTTTAATGTGGTGATCCGAAGCATTTTATACAATGCTGGATCTAGCTATTTATCCTTTCAGGTTGGAGGAGCCATTACCTATCAAAGTGATGCCGTTTTAGAGTACGAAGAGTGTTTACTGAAAGCCAGTGCAATTTTGAAGGTGCTGGGTGGTTAATTGGTCATTGGTTCAATGGGGCACTCCCAAGCGATCCGACTATATAAATCGTCGTCATCTCGACTGAAACGCAATGAAATGGAGAGACCTATCTATCCAGATTTCTCGACACTTTCTAGTCGTAGCATCTTGCTACGACTTAAAACATATCTTAAGCCTTAATTTAAATAAAAAAGGTCTTAACGAGACGCTAAGACCAGATAATGTTAAAAAGACCCTGAAATAAATTCAGGGTGACGAAAAGCAAAAAAGGTGGAATTTTCTGCATCATGCAAAACCTTCCACCTTAAACCTTAAACCCTAAACCTATTTCTTATAATACTGTTGTGCCTCAGGTAAATATTTTTGGATCTGCGCAATACGTGTAGCATCGCTTGGGTGGGTACTCAAAAACTCGGCTGGTTTTTGTGCGCCTGCCGACGCCGCCGACATCCTGTTCCAGAAAGCAGTAGCATTTTGTGGATTGTATCCGGCCATGGCCATAAAAATCAAACCTAAACGGTCGGCTTCTAATTCTTGATTGCGACTGAATTTTAACATCGCCACTGGCGTACCAACACCATAAAGGGTATTAAAAATAGATTGTGTTTTTGGGTTTTTAGATAATGCAACACCTGCTGCAGCACCAATCCCTTGAGCAACCATTTCCTGCGACATCCGTTCTGCAGAGTGACCTGCAATGGCATGGGCAATCTCGTGGCCCATTACGGTGGCTAAACCAGCATCATCCTGTGTAACAGGCAAAATACCGGTATAAACCACAATCTTCCCTCCAGGCATACACCAGGCATTTTTCTCATTGTTCTGTACAACGTTAACTTCCCACTGGTAATCTGCAATAAGGTTGCCATAATTATTGCTGTTCATATACGATTTTACAGCAGTAATTAATCTACTGCCAATGGTTTTAACTTTCAAAGCCTGCGCATTCGAGGCTGGTAAAACTGTACTTTTATTCTCCGTTAAAAAGGTGCTATAAGCCTGGAATGCCATTGGCAAAACCTGATCGTTACTCACTAAATCAAATCGACTACGGCCTGTTAAAGGAACGGTAGAACAGGAGTTAAATAATAAAATCCCAGCAACACTTGCTGTTAAAAATAACTTTTTCATAAATGCGATTTTAAATGATTAGTAAATACTGATAAGCAAAACCGAAGATTAAACAGTAAGCCTATAAATAAGTTTTAATGAAATGTGTTTTGTTTAATTAATTAGTTTTCTTCCTAAACAAATACACTTTAGATTCTTTGCCTTTCAGCAATCTTTCGAGATTTTTTTGATGCGTAACCAGGATTAGGATACAAACCACCATGCCATAAAGCACTTCAGATTTGATCGAAACCTGAAACAAAAACACCACGCTCAGCGGAAAAGTAAATCCCGCGCAAATGGAGCTTAATGAAACATATTTGGTTAACAACAATACCACCACAAAAACCAGAACACAAAGCATAGATGCTTCGAAGTTAACTGCCAAAATCATTCCAAAAAGTGTGGCGACACCTTTTCCACCTCTAAAACCTGCAAAAACAGGAAATAAATGTCCCATTACTGCGGTTACACCGAGTGCGAGTTGATAATTGACAAAAACAACTGAATTTTGCGGTCCGGTTACAGACATGCCAATTAAATAGGCCAGATTAGTTGCGGTATAGCCTTTTGCAATATCGATGATCATTACTGCAATTCCGGCTTTTTTGCCCAATACCCTAAAGGTATTGGTTGCGCCAGCGTTGCCACTTCCATACTCCCTTACATCAACGCCATAAAAGGCCTGACCAAGCCATACAGCTGTTGGTATAGATCCAAAAAGGTAGGCAATTAATAACGCGCTGAGAGAATAAACCGTAACCATAGCCTACAATGATACAAAAAATAAGCTTTTAATTTTATAGCAAATCACTTTAGTATGCTTTTAAACTCATATCCAGGCTTTTCACAGAATGTGTAAGCGCGCCCATCGAAATAAAATCTACACCGCAAGCAGCATATTCTTCAACATTCTCTTCAGTAATCCCTCCAGAAGCCTCCGTAATGAATTTACCGTCGATTAATTTCACCGCAGCTCTTAAGTTTTCGAAACTGAAATTATCAAGCATGATACGGTCTACACCACCAATGGCCAAAACCTGAGATAACTCTTCTAAATTCCTCACCTCAATTTCAATCTGAAGTGATTTATTTTTATTTATTAGATATTTTTTAGCAGCTGTAATAGCATTTGAAATTCCTCCTGCATAATCTACATGATTATCCTTAATTAAGATCATATCATACAAACCAATGCGGTGATTTACACCTCCCCCGATCCTTACCGCCCATTTTTCCAAATAGCGAAGTCCTGGAGTGGTTTTACGGGTATCTAAAATTTTCGTTTTAGTTGTTTTCAATAAAGAAACAATCCGATGGGTTTTAGTAGCAATACCACTCATGCGTTGCATACAGTTTAAAACCAAACGCTCTGCAATTAAAATAGCATGTGTACTTCCGGAAACGGTTAGGGCAATATCACCTACTTTTACCGCCACACCATCCTGTAACAATACATCAACTTTCAGTTTGGCATCAACCTCTTTAAAAATCTCAAGAGCCAGTTCAACTCCAGCCAAAACACCATCTTCTTTGATAATCAGTTTTGCTTTCCCCTGCGTTCCGGGTGGAATTGTTGAAAGTGAAGTATGATCACCATCACCAACATCTTCGGCAAGGGCATTTTTTATGAATTGATGTATAAGTTGAGTATCCAAAATGTAGATTTTATGCCGCAAAAATAAGAAATATTTGTTAGCAGACAATTTACTGAAGAGTTAAAGTGATTTGTTGACTTCAGAAATTTTTAGCCTCCGCGACTTACAAAGCTGGCAAAGCCTAGCGGTGGCAAAACTTTGTAGGTCCTGCCCAGCCAATTAATCCTTTGCCGGTTCGATCCTTAATTCGGTAATCGAAAAGCTGGTATTGAATTTTTTCATGGTGATGGAAACCCTGAAGGTCTCTTTGGCGGTGCTTAGAATAATTACGCCAAAACGATAGTTTGGATTCGTATTAATTTTATGAAAAATACTTGTTTTTACTGGCGGATGTTTAACAAAAAAATCTCTTAAAATCTGTTCACCCTGTGCTTTTGAGTATACATCTTCCTCATCAACTATAATAAGTTCGATAGTTGAGGCGAAACTTTTAGCAATTTCTTTTGAATTGCCAGACTTAAAATACGAGGATAAATCATCAATAATATCTGCCTGAAGAGCTGTAGGATGATATAATGACGACAAACTAATAATGAGTAAAAATAAGCTCCGGATCATTTCTGTATTTTATACAGAACCCTATAGCTAAAATTATGCCATTAGCGTATCAAAAAAAGGATTTCTTCATTTGTATAAGCTTCAATAAAGTTATATTTGCCATATAAACAAAACACTAAAACATGTTATACATGAAAATGTTTTAATGTAGATCAATAAATTTTACAATAAAAATGGTAAACGATAAAAAACTCGCGCTTATAATTCTAGATGGTTGGGGCTACGGAAAACAAGATAATTCTGATGCTGCATATGCTGCCAACACTCCTTTTTTCGATTCGTTATTACAGAAATACCCAAATTCTAAACTTGAAGCATCAGGTGAAGCAGTAGGCTTACCAGCCGGACAGATGGGAAACTCTGAAGTTGGGCACATGAACTTAGGCGCAGGTCGGGTAGTTTACCAGGAGCTTGGAAGAATCAACAAATCGATTACCGACAGAGAATTGCACAGCAATCCGGTTTTGGTAAGTGCATTCGATTATGCTAAGCAAAATAACAAAGCAGTTCACTTCATCGGCCTCGTTTCAAACGGTGGTGTGCATGCGCATATCGAACACTTAAAAGCTTTATGCGATGCCGCAAATGAAGCAAACGTACCAAACACTTTTGTCCATGCTTTTTTAGATGGCCGTGATACTGATCCAAACTCTGGCTTGGGCTTTATTACTGACCTGGAAAACCACATCAAAAACACCAATGCTAAATTAGCTACCATGATTGGCCGTTATTATGCCATGGACCGCGATAACCGTTGGGAGCGTGTTAAACAAGCTTACGATGTAATGGTAAATGGCATTGGCGAGAAAACCCAGGATGCTTTAGCCGCAATCAAAAAATCGTATGCTGATGGCGTAACTGATGAATTTTTAAAACCAATCGTATTAACGCAGGATAATGGTGCACCAGTTGCTACGATTCAAAATGATGATGTAGTAATCTGTTTTAATTTCCGTACCGATAGGGGTCGTGAAATCACCACTGCATTAACGCAAAAAGATTTTCCGGAACAGCAGATGCACAAACTGCCATTGTATTATGTTACCATGACTACCTACGACGAGAGTTTTGAAAAGGTAAATGTAATTTTCACCAAAGATGATTTAACCAAAACCATTGGTGAAGTGCTGGCCGACAACAATAAAAATCAGATCCGTATTGCAGAAACGGAGAAATACCCGCACGTAACCTTCTTCTTCTCAGGCGGAAGAGAAGCTGAATTTAAAAACGAAAAACGTATTCTAATTCCTTCACCGAAAGTAGCCACCTACGATCTTCAACCAGAAATGAGTGCCGCCGGGATTACAGAAGCCATTACCAAAGAAATGGAAACCGGATGGGCTGATTTTATTTGCTTAAACTTTGCCAACCCAGACATGGTTGGCCACACAGGTGTTTTTGAGGCTGTGGTAAAAGCGGTAGAAACTGCAGACAAATGTGCAGAAACTGTGGTAAACAAAGGTTTGGAGCACGGTTATTCGTTTATTCTTTTAGCCGATCATGGAAACTCCGAATTCATGGTAAATGCAGATGGCTCTGCCAATACTGCACATACAACCAACCTGGTTCCTTGTATTTTAATTGATAAGGATTATAAAACCATTGCAGATGGTAAATTAGGTGACATTGCCCCTACTATTCTAAAAATATTAGGTGTGGCTATTCCAGCAGAAATGACAGGAAATGTTTTAGTATAATGGTTAAAAAACTTTATATCCTGGTATTTGCTTTGGTATTGTTTTCCTGCAATCAGCGAAAAGAAGCTGAAGCAAATACCGATTTATTGTATTTTGATGTAAAAGGATATTTTGGAAAAGAAATTTCCCGCTTACAAAAGCTAAATCCCATTGTAAATAAAACCGTTAGTGTAAATGGGGCAGCTGAAAGTAAAATAGCTAAAATTGCCGATTGGTCAAAAGAATTAGCCATTTTCGTTAATGCCGACATCAATAAAACATCGTGGAAAGGGAGTTTTAAAACAAAAGAACAAGATGGTGTTGATATTTATACTTCCGATAATAAAAAAATCCCTGTTAAAAAGGTTTCTATAAAATGGAATGGCCAGAAAGCAGGTAAAATAGAGATCATTATTGATAACAAAAATATCTTATACCAATCTCAAGATACTTTAACCTACTTCCCGGATAGCCTTTATGCAATCAAAAAGCAACAGAAAATCAGATTGTTAAAGGGAAAGAAGTATTCAGTTATCGGAAAGCTGAAATAAAAAAAATGGGACTCGAAAATATTCAAGTCCCATTTTTCTTTAAAGGCTATATTTTATTTTAGGCTAGCAATCTGCGCCTTATCGTAGGTTACCCAATCAATAATATCTTTTCTTAACGGCTGCAAGGTTAATACCTTCTGAAAATCAGCGATAGAATTATTGAACAAAGCTACACAAGCCGCTTTTTCTTCTTTTTTCTTCGCTTTAAAAGATCTGAAAATTGCATAATCCTTATAAGCTAAGCCACGGTTCTGAAACATTTGGGCGTCTTCATCACCATTAATTTCAATGGCTTTTGTAAAATCTTTGAGAGATGCCAAATAAAAGTTCTCGCGCATGGTATTTAACGATTCTTTAGGGTCGTTAGCGATTTTTAATCTTGCTATCCCCCGGTAATAATAAGCCGTAACCTCAGTAGGTTTAATGGTTAATAACCGGCTATACGTAGCAATACATTTCTCATATTCACGATTTTGGAAATAAGAATATCCAAGCATCTGGAGCACATTTGCGTTATCTTTAGTTTTGGCATCAGCTTTTTCTAATTGTATAGCGGCAGTTTTATAATCACCTTTCATCATCGCCTGCATGCTTCTTTCGTAATTGCTTTGTGCGAAACTACTAGTTGATGTAAAAATAATTAATCCTAAAATCGCCTTTTTAAAATAGTTCATGTATGAGTAATAAGTTTAACAAATCTAACGCCTAACCAAATTTATAGGAGAAATTTTTTGCAATATAATCCTATTCTGATAATTTAAAAGTTTTTAATTTTCTTTCTTTCAAAACCAAATACCCTAAACATTAGCTTAAACGCTAAAATATGCTTTATATGATATTGGCGAAAATATTTATATTACTCTGCCTTTTTAACATAAGATTAATATTATTTTCACTTTGGCACAAGAGTTGAATTTATTAACTTAATACCAAAATTAAACAAAGTGAATACGATTAAACTGCCAGTTTGTCGTTAGCGGAAAATGTGATAATGAGTAAACAAGATATATTTGATTTCCATACAGCAATGCCAATTATAAATGAGGATACCGAATTTTTTCCCTTAATGTCTCAACAAGACGAAGAGGAAATGAACAATGAGGAAACGCCCGAAACTTTGGCGATATTGCCTTTGCGAAACACAGTTTTATTTCCAGGAGTAGTTATTCCTATTACGGTTGGAAGAGATAAATCAATTAAGTTAATTAAGGAAGCTTACAAAGGAAATAAGATTATTGGGGTTGTTTCTCAAAAAGACGTTTCCATTGAAGACCCTACTTTTGAGCAACTTAACACAGTTGGTACGGTTGCAAACATCATTAAGCTGTTGCAGATGCCCGATGGAAATACCACCGTAATTATCCAGGGTAAACAACGTTTCAGCTTAATTGAAGAGGTGCAGAACGAACCTTACATTAAAGCAGTTGTTAAAAAATTCGAAGAACAAAAGCACAAAGCAGATAAAGAGTTTAAAACATTAATCGCTTCTATCCGCGAAATGTCTGCGCAGATTATCCAGCTTTCACCAAATATCCCAAGCGAAGCCAGTATTGCACTTAAAAACATCGAGAGCAATTCATTTTTGATCAATTTCATTTCATCAAATATGAATGCCGAAATGGCCGATAAGCAAAAAATCCTCGAAATGGATAAATTGCAGGAAAGAGCGCAAAAGGTAATGGAGCTTTTAATGGTCGAATTGCAGATGCTGGAGCTGAGAAATCAGATCCAATCAAAAGTACGTACCGATTTAGATAAACAGCAACGTGATTATTTTTTAAATCAACAGCTAAAAACCATTCAGGAAGAATTGGGAGGCAGCTCTGCTGATTTAGAATTTGATGCTTTACAAGAAAAGGCCAAAAAGAAAAAATGGGCTAAAGCAGTTGCCGAACATTTTGATAAGGAGTTAGATAAGTTAGGTAGAATGAACCCTGCTGCTCCCGATTACTCTGTTCAGTTAAATTATTTAGAACTTCTTTTAGATTTACCTTGGAGCGAGTTTACGAAAGACAATTTCGACCTAAAAAGAGCACAACGTATCTTAGATAAAGATCACTTTGGTTTAGAAAAAGTTAAGCAACGTATTATAGAATATTTAGCAGTTTTAAAATTAAAGCGTAATATGAAAGCGCCAATCTTATGTTTGGTTGGCCCTCCGGGAGTTGGTAAAACATCTTTGGGAAAATCTATTGCAAAAGCTTTAGGCCGTAAGTATGTACGTATGGCTTTAGGCGGTATCCGTGATGAAGCAGAAATCCGTGGCCACCGTAAAACTTACATAGGCGCAATGCCGGGCCGTATTATTTCGTCTATTAAAAAAGCGGGTGCAGATAATCCTGTTTTTGTTTTGGATGAGATAGATAAAGTAGGAACCGACCACCGTGGCGATCCATCATCAGCCTTGCTTGAGGTATTAGACCCTGAACAAAACAGCGCATTCTACGATCATTATGTGGAAATGGATTACGATTTATCTAATATCCTGTTTATTGCAACAGCAAACTCTTTAAGCACCATACAACCTGCTTTGCTAGATCGTATGGAGATTATTGAAGTAAACGGATATACGATTGAAGAGAAAATAGAAATCGCTAAAAAATACCTGTTGCCCAAACAGAAAGAAAACCATGGTTTACAAACTAAGGATATTAACCTAAAAACTCCGCTGATCGAAAAAGTGATTGAAGATTATACCAGAGAATCAGGTGTACGTGGTTTGGAGAAAAAAATAGGTTCTTTAGTACGTGGTGTGGCTACAAAAATTGCGATGGAAGAAACCTACGATTCAAATTTAAGCAATGAAGATGTAGAGCGCATTTTAGGTGCACCAATTTACGATAAAGATTTATACGAAGGCAATGAAGTAGCTGGAGTAGTAACTGGTTTAGCCTGGACAAGCGTAGGAGGTGATATTTTATTCATCGAATCGAGTTTAAGCCCAGGAAAAGGAAAATTAACCTTAACCGGTAATCTTGGCGATGTAATGAAAGAATCGGCAATTATTGCGCTGGCCTATTTACGCGCCCATGCAGCCGAATTTGATATAGACTACAGTTTATTTGACAACTGGGATGTTCACGTACACGTTCCTGCCGGGGCTACGCCAAAAGATGGCCCATCGGCTGGTGTAACCATGTTAACAGCGCTAACGTCGGCATTTACACAACGTAAAGTAAAACAGCATCTGGCCATGACTGGTGAGATTACTTTACGAGGAAAAGTACTTCCAGTTGGTGGTATTAAAGAAAAGATCCTGGCCGCAAAAAGAGCAAACATTAAAGAAATTATCCTTTGCAAAAGCAACCGTAAGGATATTTTAGAGATCAAAGAAAGTTACATCAAGGATTTAAAATTCCATTATGTAACCGAAATGAGTGAAGTAATCGAATTGGCGTTAACCAAAAACAAGGTTAAAAAACCTTTAGATTTAAGTGTTAAAATTGCGCCGATTGTAAACTAATTGCTAATTCTTTTGGATTAACAATCAAAAATCCAATTACAATAAATACTTTTATAGCCTAGGTAAATTGCCTGGGCTTTTTTATGAGATCAATTTTATTCACCATAGTTTTTTGTTTGGTTGTTTTAACCAGTTTCGCTCAATCTTTTAAAAACGAATTCGGTTTTAAAACCGAAAACGATGCTTATTTGGCTACTTTAAACGATCGATATTACACTAACGGATTATTTATCTATTTCCGCCATGCCATTAATACTGAAAAGCTATCCGATAAAATAGAGAAAAAGACCTACGAAATTTCTGCCGGACAAAAAATGTATACGCCTTATTGGGGACAGGTTCCTAATAAAGAAGACCAGGACAGGCCTTTTGCAGGTTATCTTTATGCAGGTGGTGCATATTCTGTTTTCTATAAAAATGAGAGTGTTTTAAAAACCAGTGTAGAATTGGGAACGGTTGGTCCTAACTCTCTTGCCCAAACAGCTCAACGTTTCCTACATAAAACCGTAGGTTTTTATACCCCTGCAGGTTGGGATTACCAGATTAAAAATGAACTGGCCATAAACCTTGCCGCAAATTATAGCAAGTTACTTTTTAGACCAGAAGATCCCATTGTGGATATCAGTGCCCAGGGTTATGCCAACTTAGGGACAACTTTTTCGGGTTTGGGTGCATCGGTGCTTTTTAGGGCCGGTAAACTAAATCAATTGTTCAACAGTGCATATCACAACGCGGTGATCGGAAATTCGAAAACAAAAAGTTTAAACAATTCGGAATTTTTCTTTTATGTAAAACCACAGTTAAACTTTGTTGCCTACGATGCCACCATACAGGGAAGTCTTTTTAATGATAAAAGTCCATTAACTTTTGGGGTAAAACCAATTGTTTTTGAGCAACAGTTTGGTGTAAATTATAGTTCAAAAAGGTTTACTGCCGATTTTAATATTATTTTTAAAACTAAAGAAGTTAAAAGTGTAGCTAAAGCACAGAATTACGGTGGTTTGAGTTTGTATTATCGGTTTGGAAAAAGTTAGGTTAACTGTTTAAATTGATTAATTGAGAGTTTGCATGGAACTAAAATAGAAATCAGGCCGTAGGCTTTAATCAATTGATGGTCTTTTGCGACTCTCCTTTTTATCTGCATTCACGGCCTTATTCTTTAATCTTTTTTGAATAACCGCTTTAGGGATTTTAGTTGCTTTTCGCTTCTTCTGAACGTGTAACGATCGCTTTAACAATTCGATCAACTTGGCAACTGTTTTCTCTTTATTGAGTAGCTGGCTCCTATCCTCTTGCGAAACAATATGTAATAGTCCTTCAGAATCCAATCGATTTTCCAGTTTTTCTTTTAAGCGCACCTTTTCATCTTCGTCCAAATAAAAAGCTGTTTCCGGATCGAAAATTAATTCTACCTTACTCGAAACTTTATTTACATTTTGTCCGCCTTTACCCCCACTTCTGGAAGTTTTGAAAGTAACAGACCGTAAAATTTCTTCTCTTGTAGGCAACATGCCGCAAAAGTAATAATTTGGAATTTAATAAAAACAGATTATTCTTCGTCTTTCGATTCGCTTACCTTGCTACGTAAACCTACAATATCCTTATCCAACTGATATATTCCTCCCCTATCACTGCCTACCAATTGAAGTTTCTCTAACATCGTTTTAGCCATTTTTTCTTCCTCCAATTGTTCATCTAAATACCATTGCAAAAATTTAAATGTGAGATAATCTTTCTCATTCAGTGAAAGTTCTACCAAATCGTTAATACTTTTAGATACCAACAATTCATTATCCAGAAAATCCTGAAATACCTCTATAACCTGTCCGAAAGAATTTTTAGGCATTTCAAGCGCAGTAATCATCGCATGCCCATCACGATCATTGATATAATGAATCAGCTTAAGCATATGATGACGTTCTTCTTCACTCTGACGGTAGAAAAACTCGGTATACCCCTCTAAACCTGGCTGGGTTTCTAACCATGAAGCAATTCCCAGATAAACTTGCGACGATTCGGCTTCCAGCTTAACCTGGTTATTCAGGGCCGCCAACATTCTTTCAGATAACAACATAATTGTGTATTTATTTTATAATTAAACACATCCAGCAAATCAATGTTTTAGCATTATCTTGTTTAGAATCTATCTTTATACCTTTAAAAAAATTCAGCATTCTGTTTCTATTTTTTACCTTTGCGCTACGATGAAGAAAAACCTGGTAATAGCAATAGATGGCTACTCATCTTGCGGAAAAAGTACTTTAGCAAAAGCACTGGCTAAAAAATTAGGTTTCATTTATGTAGACAGCGGAGCGATGTACCGTGCCGTTACACTATATTTCTTAAGGAACAACATTGATATTTCTAACGATGCTAAAGTTGTTGATGCTTTACAACATATAGAACTGAATTTCCACTCCCGTGATTACGAATCCCATATCACCCTTAATGGTGAAGAAGTTTCTGATGAAATCCGCCTAATGCCCGTTTCTGAAAATGTAAGTGAGGTTTCGGCACATAAAATTGTGCGTCATGAAATGGTGAAGCAACAGCAGCGCATGGGTAAATCGAAAAACATCGTTATGGATGGCCGTGATATTGGCACTACCGTTTTCCCCGATGCCCCTGTGAAATTTTTTATGACTGCCGATCCGAAAATCAGGGCTGAACGCAGATTTAAGGAACTGGAGAGCAAAGGCAATAACGAAACTACGCTGGAAGAGGTTTTTGAAAACCTTGCCCATCGCGATTATGCCGATACCACCCGTAAGGAAAGTCCGTTGGTTAGGGCTGATGATGCCATTATTTTAGATAATACCGATCTTACACAGGAAGAACAATTAGACTTTGCATTGGAAAGAGTGCAACCGTTTTTGGTTCATTAGTTCATTGGTTCACCAGTCATTAGTTCATTGGTCCACTAGTCATTCGTTCATCGGTCAATGGTTTAGTGGTTGATGGCTGCATTCGTTATTGAGAAGCGCCAAGCAGTCTTAGAATAGATTTTGGTTAATTTGTTAAACAGGTTAATTGACACTCAAAATAAGATCCATCGAACTATCAACTACGAGCCCTTCGACTCCGCTCAGGGAGACGCACCGAGGGAGGAATTGTTTAAATCGGTTAATTGACTCCAAATGCCCAACTCCAAACTGATCGGTTCCAGACTATCAACCATGAACTATCCGGCTATCGACCTTTGACTTCAAAAAAAAATTCATATTTTTAGCACTCAACCCAAATGTTACTATGAAATTAAAATCAATTTATCTTGCGGTATTATTTTTATCGCTTACTATCCTCAATGCCAATGCTCAGAAAGGCTGGATCAATCTCTTTAATGGAAAAGATTTAAAAGATTGGAACATTAAAATTGCCAAACATGACTATAAAGAAAATTATGCCAATACTTTTCGCGTAGAAAATGGAGTTATGAAGGTGAGTTATGATGGATATAAAGAATTTGACCAACAATACGGACATATTTTCTACAAAAAACCTTTTTCGGCCTATCTTTTAAAAGTAACCTACCGCTTTGTTGGCGATCAGGCCAAAGGCGGTGAAGGCTGGGCAACCAGAAACAGTGGTGCCATGTTACATTGCCAGGATCCGGCAACAATGTTAAAAGACCAGGATTTTCCAATTTCTATCGAAGGCCAGATCCTGGGTGGTGATGGAGAACACGAACGCCACACCAGCAACGTATGTACTCCGGGAACGCTCATCAATTATAACGGCAAGTTGTTTACTCCGCACTGTTTAGACTCGAAATCAAAAACCTATGCAGGCGATCAATGGGTAACGGCAGAATTTTTAGTATTGGGTGATTCAGTTATCAAACACATTATAGCAGGCGAAGTGGTTTTAGAATATACTAAACCTCAAATTGGTGGAGGCAATGTTTCTAATTTCGATCCGAAAGTTAAAATAGATGGCAAACCTTTAACATCAGGCTATATTTCATTACAAAGCGAAAGCCATCCGATAGAATTTAAAACCGTGCAACTTTACAATCTGGAAGCGTACATGAAAGATAAAGCAAAGCTGGATAAGGTATTGGCTAAAATATTAAAAGAGTAAACCATATCGTTACTTAGTTGTTAGATCATGATGTAAAAACCTCGCACCTAAATTTATACGATGCTCAATACCCATTTGTTTAAATCCATTGCCCTATTATTCTTTATTTTAGTTGCCAATATTACTTTTGGACAAACTGCTTACAAATTAAAGGATATTCCAGATCCCAAAAACAATGGAGGAGGTTATGTAAGTGACCCTGACGACATTTTGGGAAGTAGTGCAGTTTCGGGTTTAAATAATACCATTGCCCAGTTTGAACGTGAAACCAATGTTCAGGTAGCAGTGGTGATTGTTAACGATTTCGACCATGATAAAGAAGATTTCGATTTTGCATTTGAGCTTTTTAACAACTGGGGAATTGGTTCAAAAACCAGCAATAATGGTTTATTGTTATTTATCTCAAAAGATCGGCGAAAGTACCGGTTCATTACCGGAACGGGGATTGAAGGCGTATTGCCCGATGTAAAGCTTAAACATATTGCCGAACAGAATCTCTTGCCAGCTTTCAGGCAAAATGATTTCAGCACCGGGATAACGAATACCATTAATGCCATTGGTGTAATTATTTTAAACCCTGAACATAAGTTAGAGCTCAATCAGTTTTTCACCCAACACGAAAGCAACAGTTCACTCGAAAATTTTTGGCTTCCTACGGCAATTATCCTGCTGCTTTTTTGGGGGGTGTTCAAAATTGTGAACAGGCAAGCCAAAAATGGTTTAAATCTAAAAGGCTTAGACAAGAACAAAAATAGTTATGATACCGCCATAGCTAAAGGCTGTGGAGTGGCTTTCTTTATTGTATTTGTTTCGATTTTTATCTTAATTTTTACCAGTGCTTTTGAGCTGTTCGAAAAGATAAAATTAGCACATATCCCTTACATTCTTTTTTCTATCCTGGCCATATTGCTTTTCTTTCGGTACCTTTTCTATTTGTCGGCATTAAGAAAAGTACACCAGGATGATAAAAATTTCTTTGATGCCGTTCTGGCTTTTCACAAAAAGAACTGGTGGTTAGTTCTTTTCTCTCCTATAATTTTAATTGCAATTATACTCCACCTCATCAAACGCGTTAAAACGATCGATCGTTTCAAACCAGTTTTGGATAGTAAAAACAACCCGATGATCCGAGTAGATCGCGATATCAATATAGAAGGTAAACCATTTTTAACTGCAGGGCAACGTAAAGAAGAAGTTGTTTTAGCTTATGATTATGATATCTGGGAAAGTGCTGACCATAAAGAACATATTATTAAGGCATGGCCAGCGGAAAAATACAATAGTTATACCGAATGCCCCGAATGCGCTTTTAGGACATACAAACTGAATGAACGCGTTACAGTTAAACAGGCCACTTACAGTCATGAGGGGCAGGCGAAGCTGATAAACGAATGTAGTTTTTGCAAAAAAACAGAATTTATAAAATGGATCACATTGGCCATGTTGGTCAAATCGAGTTCGTCATCAAGTTCCTCTTCATCAGGCAGCTCATCTTCTTCTTCGTCAAGCAGTAGCTGGGGCGGTGGCAGTAGCAGCGGTGGCGGTACTGGTGGGAGCTGGTAGTTTCGCTTATCTGTTTTATAAGGTGCTTAACCTTGCTGAAAGAAGATTTTTAAGGAAAGGAGCTGCACCTTTTTTCAATCTTATCCCCACCTATTAAAAGTATTTTCTAATTTTGAAACACTTAGCACGGTCTTTGCTTATAGCGTGTTTGCAATTACCCAATTAAACTGTTTCGCAGAATTCAATACTTATGACTAGAATTTTCTTCCTCCTCATCGCTCTTTTTATTTTTACTAACCGTTTAAGTGCACAAGAAACTTATCGTGTTAAGGCAGATAAATTGCGTGTAAGGGAAAGCAGCGATCCGAAAAGTAAGGTTATTGGAAATATTGCTCAAAATGAAAACATTACAGTTTTAGATGCCAACAATGCGAAGTTTTACAAAGTAAAATTTAAAAACCGTGAAGGTTGGGTAAGCAAAGATTTCATCGAAAAAATTGCTTCTGCTGCTAAACCAGCAACTCCTCAGGCAAATACTGCACAGCCCGCCGCTAGCCCTCAAACAGCAGCAGGCGCCGACATGTATCGTGTAACTGCAGACGATTTACGCGTAAGGCAACAAGCTGATGCGAAAAGCAAAATTGTTGGATACCTGCCTAAAAATGAAAATGTTGCCGTAATCGATTCATCAAACACAAGCTTCTATAAAATTAAGGTTACCAATGGCGAAGGATGGGTGAGTAAAGAATTTTTGGTCAGGATTTCTCCCGTAAAAGCAGCAGCCGAAAAAACAAGCATTGCGGCATCGGTACCTCAAGAAAGCAAAGATTACACGAACATCATCTTTTTTGTGGTTGTGGCCTTAATACTCGTTGCCATATTATATTTTTCTATCAAATACGCCAGTGGCAATAAATTTTTGATCGGTTTTTCTGTAATTGTGATTCTGGTAACAGGCTATTTCTGCTACATTACTTTTATACAGGCAAAAGTGGTAACAGGTACTTTTGCAAGCAACGAAGATATACAGTACAAAACCTTTAATTTTAAATCGAAAGATTCGGTAACCGTTACCGATGCCTATACAGATTCTATTTTTACCTCGAAATACGTTATTGAAGGTGACATGATCAAACTTTACGATCAGCAGAATACAATAATGTTATTAATCAGAGATGATGAAACATTAATTGGCGAAGGTTTTACGAGAGGGACTTTTACGAAAAGATAGAAGTTTATCACTTTAGATGCTGAAATAAATTCAGCATGACGACGCGCTTTATTTCTATTCGTCATTCTGAACTTGTTTCAGAATCTTTTAAAAGTCCTTCGACAGGCGCAGATGACAATATTTTTTATTTTCACCTTAACTTAACAAGTCATTTCCTAGGAACGTTTGGTAAGCATTGTGCACAGCCCCTTATTTTTAAACCTGATAGAGCGGAATAGCCCGGAGCGTAGCGAGGACTATAAGCGATAGCAGGACTGCTGCTTCCGATGAAATACTGGGCGCTCATTTTCAAATAATTACGAAAAACCATGTTAACAATTTGCAAATTCTATGATTTAGATGCTGAAATAAATTCAGCAAGACGAACTAGAAATCTTAATGCGCTAAAAATCAGCAAGATTTATTAAAAAAATCTTTTCTATTAATTAAAATATTTTTACCTTTGCAGTCCCTAAATAGGGAAAAAAGGAGATAATTAATTAATGGCTAAAAAACAAGTAGCAGAAAAAGAATTAGCAGCTAAAACAGCTGAACTTCAGGGAGAAGGCGGACGCCTAACTGAAAAAGAAACTATTGAATCAGAAGCTGATTCAGTTTCGATCGAATCGATCAAATCATCATTGGCAACACCATCGGAAGATTTCGATTGGGATGCAGATGAAAAAGTTTTCGGTAATTACAATGATGCAGACCGTAAAAAGTTTGAAGATATGTATGCTGGAACATTCAATCAGATCACTAAAGGTGAAATCATTAGCGGTATTGTTGTTTCAATCAACAACAAAGATGTAGTATTAAACGTAGGTTTCAAATCAGACGGTTTAGTTTCTACTTCAGAATTCCGTGATACACCGGATCTAAAAATCGGCGATTCAGTTGACGTTTTCGTTGAAGCACCAGAAGATGCTAACGGTCAATTGATCCTTTCCCGCAAAAGAGCAAAAACCCAAAGATCATGGGAAGCAATTAACGAGGCTCTTGAAAATGATAGAATCATCAATGGTTTCGTTAAGAGCCGTACTAAAGGTGGTTTAATTGTTGATATCATGGGCGTTGAGGCTTTCTTACCAGGATCTCAAATTGATATTAAACCAATCCGCGATTACGATGTATACGTGGGTAAAACAATGGAATTCAAAGTTGTTAAAATTAACCATGAGTTTAAAAACGTAGTAGTTTCTCATAAAGTGTTAATCGAAGACGATTTAGAAAGCCAAAAAGTAGAGATCGTTTCTAAATTAGAAAAAGGTCAGGTATTGGAAGGTACTGTTAAAAACATTACTGATTTCGGTGTGTTCATCGATTTAGGTGGTGTTGATGGTTTACTTCACATTACTGATATTTCTTGGGGCCGCATAGAGCATCCAAAAGAAGTATTATCATTAGATGAAAAAATCAACGTGGTTGTTTTAGATTTCGATGATGAGAAAAAACGTATCGCTTTAGGTTTAAAACAATTAACTCCACACCCTTGGGAGAACTTAAGCACTGACATCCAGGTTGGTTCTAAAGTAAAAGGAAAAATCGTAACTGTTGCAGATTACGGAGCTTTCTTAGAAATCATCCCAGGTGTTGAAGGTTTAATCCACGTTTCTGAAATGAGCTGGTCACAAAACTTAAGAAATCCACAGGAATTCTTAAAAGTTGGTGATGAGATCGAAGCTGAAGTTTTAACTTTAGACAGAGACGAGCGCAAAATGAGCTTAGGTATTAAACAATTATCTAACGATCCATGGCAAGAAGTTGCTGCTAAATTCCCAGTTGGAAGCAAGCACAAAGCAACTGTTAAAAACATGACTAACTTCGGTGTTTTTGTTGAAATCGAAGAAGGTATTGATGGTTTAATCCACATCTCTGATTTATCTTGGTCTAAAAAAGTAAACCACCCTAACGAATTCACTAAAGTTGGTGATGTATTAGATGTAGTTGTTTTAGAACTTGATGTTGATAACCGTAAATTAAGCTTAGGTCACAAACAATTGGAAGAAAACCCTTGGGATACTTTCGAAACGATCTTCACTTTAGATTCGGTTCACCAGGGTACTGTTGTTAAAGTAACTGATAAAGGTGCTGTTATTGCTTTACCATATGGTGTAGAAGGTTTCGTACCAACTAAACACATGGTTAAAGAAGATGGTACTTCAGTTAAAGCTGAAGAAACCAATGACTTCAAAATCATTGAATTCAACAAAGAAGCAAAACGCATCGTTGTTTCTCACGCCCGTATCTGGGAAGAGGTTAAAGCTGAAGCTGTAGCAGAAGAAAGAGCAACTAAGAAAAAAGAAGCTAAAGCTGCTGTAACTGCGGTTAAAAAAGTTAAAGATTCTGTAGAGAAATCTACTTTAGGAGACTTAGACGTATTGGCTCAATTGAAATCGCAATTAGAAGGCGAAGAAAGCAAAGCTAAAAAAGGCTAGTTCTTTTTAACTGATCATATTAATCCCGATAGCGAAAGTTATCGGGATTTTTTTTGACCTCTCCCTCGAGTTACCGTCATTTCGAGCGGAGTGCAACGAAGTCGAGAAATCTGTCTAGATAGATCTCTCCATTCCGCTGCACTCCGCTCGAGAAGACGATTTGCCTATTAAATTGGAACTTCAAGCTAAGTTCACGTAACATAATTAGTTCGTTCTACCAAACCTTTTCCTTTCAACCGCCTATAATTATTACTTTTGAAAAAGTAACCTATCCTTTTCAACATGAGAAAAATTATCCTTTTGTTTTTAACAGTTATTTCCTTCAAACTTTCGGCACAGGAAGTAAATATCATCCCTCAACCTGTAAAGTTGGAGGTCAAATCAAAGGAATTGCCATTTAAAATAGATAGCACGACAGTAATATATACAAATGATTCATTGGCCAATCCATCAATAGCGTTTCTTCAAAATTATCTCAGCAAAAATTATAATTTCCAACTCAATTTAAACAGAACACCAGATATAAGCCGAACTAACGTTATTAATTTAATCATTAATGAAAAGATTGCTAATCCAAAAGAATACATCTTAACGGTTACAAATAAATCAATAATTATAGGCGCTACTTCTGATACATCTATCTTTCAAGGTATTCAAACCTTGATTCAGCTATTGCCAACTTCAAAATCATTTCCACTTCAAATCCCCGCAGTTTCCATTACCGATTACCCCCGCTTCGATTATCGGGGCATGCATCTGGATGTAAGCCGCCATTTTTTTGATGTTGCTTTTGTAAAACAGTACATCGATTATTTAGCGCTTCATAAAATGAATTATTTTCATTGGCATTTAACTGATGACCATGGCTGGCGGATCGAAATCAAAAAATACCCTAAGCTTACTGAAATTGGAGCATGGAGAAATGGTAGCATTATTGGCTTATGGCCCGGACAAGGAAACGAACATATAAAATATCAGGTTTTGCCAGCAGAAATAAAAATTACGCCAAAAGATGCCGTTATTAAAACAGATGGTATCCGCCACGGTGGTTATTACACGCAAGAACAAATTAAAGATGTGGTTGATTATGCCGCTAAACGTTACATTACCATTATTCCAGAAATTGAAATGCCTGCACACAGCATGGCTCTACTTGCAGCATACCCAGAATTAGGCACTGAGCCTGGCAAAAAATACGAGGTTGCTGAAACCTGGGGAATGATGAACAAATACAATAATGTACTTCAGGCTTCTGACACAACTTTTAAATTTCTGGAAAATGTATTAACTGAGGTAATGGCTTTGTTCCCTTCGCAATACATCCATATTGGTGGTGATGAAGCCTCCAAAGTGTGGTGGAAACAATCGGCTGTTTCACAACAGATTATGAAAGCCAATGGTTTGAAAAATGAAAGTGAGCTACAGAGCCATTTCATCCGCAGGATGGAAAAATTTGTGAACAGCAAAGGCAAAACCATTATCGGCTGGAACGAAATTTTACAGGGCGGTTTAGCTCCTAATGCAGTTGTGATGAGCTGGCAAGGCGAAAAAGGTGGTATAGATGCTGCAAAGCAAAACCACAAAGCCATTATGACTCCGGAAAATAAGATGTACTTTAATCATGGACAATTTGTAAAAGAAGATAGTCTGGCTGCAAATAAGTTTTCGCCTTTAATTGATGTTTACAATTATGAACCGATACCGGCCGAATTAAGTGCCGAGCAGGCTCAATACATTTGGGGCGCACAAGGTTGTTTGTGGAGTGAATACATTACCAACCCAGCCAAAGTACAATACCTGCTTTTTCCACGGTTAGATGCCTTAAGCGAAATTTTATGGAGCCCGAAAGAAAAACGAAATTATCCAGATTTTCAAAAAAGGCTTAAAACACAGTTTAAACGCTACGATTTAATGGGAATTACCTATTCAAAAAGATATTTAGAAAATTAGTGGATTAGCTGATTTGCCACCTGCAATTGATATGCTCCTGGTGTAATCCCGACATTCTTTTTAAATGCCCTGATAAAGTAATTGGCATCACTGAAACCAAGCTCGTAACTTATTGATGCGACCTTAGCCCCAGGCTGGGCCAGTAAAAGCTTGGCCTTATTAATCTTTTCAGTTAGAATAAAATCGTTTGGACTGATGCCGAGCTCGCGTTTAAACAACCGGTAAAATGTTGCCTTGCTCATGCAGGCTTTATCGCTCAGGCTATTTATACTGATCTTTTCATTGAGGTTCGATTTAATATAGTTCAGTACAAAAGCCAACGGATTTTGATTGAGGTTATAACCGTCGTCGTTAATTGTTTTTAGGTTCTGGGTCTGCATAATGCGCACCAGCAATTCCTTCAAAGTCAAATCAGCCAGCACATCTTTTTCTTTTGTACGTTCAGAGCAGATGCGGATCACTTTATTAATGAGGTAGGCAATTTCCTCATTGTTATAAAAATGGTATTCATCATAATTCAACAACCACTTTTCGTTACTTCCCTCCTTTGGGAAAAACTCGTTTAAATAAGCAATTGTTTTTTGGATCTGCTCCTGATCGATCGCCAAAGCAATACATTGTGTCGGGTTCAGATTAGTCGCTTCCGGAAAATCAATTTCCATGGTAACGGCCGGCGGAACAATAACGGTTTGGCCAGGGAAATAATCAAAACCTTTCTTATCAAATAAATGCATTACCTTTTTGCCCCTCAGCATACTCGTAATTACAAAATCGTTAAAAGTAAGCGGAACTTTATACGATTCGGTATAGGTTTCGAAAACATTTAATTCGCATCGCTCTAAGGTGTATGAGGTTCTGTTCTCTACCAAAGTTTGCAACGTTTCCGAAGCACTGAGCTTTACCTGATCTAATGTATGTTGCATAAACCGAAAAGATTTGGTTAGAAATATTTGCTATAAATCAAATATAACTATTTCATCTCTTTATACCTCATCTCCAAAATACCTATTATAGCTACACAAGCATCAATCATCACTGCTGGGCACTAAGATCGTTTAGCGTTTCAATATGGTTACATAAGCTGAAACGATAGTGCTATCAATTGATCCGATTATACTATCTGCTCCATTGGCTTTGCCATTAGGTTTGTATTAACCAAATCTTATAACCGCAAAAATCATGATGAGCAATCGCTTTAAAATCCAATACCTAAACCGCTCATGATGGTTTTTAAAAATTTAATAATCAATAATAATTATGGAAAATTTAATTGAGAAACCATCATTCAAACCCCAATACGATAACTATATCGGAGGGAAATTTGTAGCACCAGTTAAAGGCGCTTACTTCGATAACATATCGCCGATTGATGGTAAAGTTTTCACCAAAGCAGCACACTCCACAAAAGAGGATTTAGAATTAGCCGTTGATGCTGCACATGAGGCATTTAAAACCTGGAGCAAAACCTCTTCTACCGAAAGAAGCATCATATTGAACAAAATTGCGCAACGGATGGAAGACAACCTCGAATATCTGGCAGCGGTTGAAACCATCGATAATGGCAAAGCGGTTAGAGAAACCTTAGCTGCTGATTTACCCTTGGGTGTAGACCATTTCAGGTACTTTGCAGGCGTTATCCGTGCCGAAGAAGGTTCATTATCAGAGCTTGACCAAAATACTGTTTCATTAATCGTACATGAGCCAATTGGTGTAGTGGCACAGATTATTCCTTGGAATTTTCCGCTTTTAATGGGCATCTGGAAACTTGCTCCTGCTCTTGCCGCGGGAAACTGTGTGGTTTTAAAACCTGCAGAAAGCACACCTGTTTCGATTATGGTTTTAATGGAACTGATTGGCGATTTATTGCCTCCAGGTGTGGTTAATGTGGTAAATGGATTCGGATCAGAACTTGGCCGTGCATTGGTTACCAATCCTAAAATTTCGAAAGCGGCATTTACAGGCTCTACCCCTACGGGCAGATTAGTGATGCAATATGCAACCGAAAATATTATCCCGGTTACACTCGAACTTGGTGGAAAATCGCCAAATATATTTTTCAGCTCGGTAATGGCCGAAGATGATGCCTTTTTAGATAAAGCAGTGGAAGGGGCTGTAATGTTTGCATTAAATCAAGGGGAAATTTGTACCTGCCCATCTCGTTTGTTGATTCAGGAAGATATTTATGAAAAATTTATTGCAAAGGTAATCGAGAGAACCAAAGCAATAAAAATAGGCAATCCCTTGGATAGAACGGTGATGATGGGTGCCCAGGCCTCTAAAATCCAGTTCGAAAAAATTGCCGCTTATATTAAATTAGGGAAAGAAGAAGGTGCTGAAGTGTTAACTGGTGGCGAGGTGAACGAACTTCCTGGCGAGCTTGGTGGTGGCTATTATATCAAACCAACGATCTTTAAGGGCCATAACAAAATGAGGATTTTCCAGGAGGAAATTTTCGGACCGGTATTAGCCGTTACTACCTTTAAAACAGTTGAAGAAGCCATTGAAATTGCAAATGACACTTTGTATGGTTTAGGTGCAGGTGTATGGACACGCGATGCGCACGAGCTATATCAGGTACCGAGGGCCATTCAAGCAGGACGTGTTTGGGTAAACCAATACCACGCTTACCCTGCAGGTGCCCCTTTTGGTGGCTACAAGCAATCGGGTGTAGGCAGAGAAAACCATAAAATGATGTTAGGCCACTACCGTCAAACCAAAAATATGCTTATTTCTTACGATAAAAATAAATTAGGGTTCTTTTAGTCAGTTTGAATAAGAGGCTGTATTCTAAATATAGAATTGTCATCCTGAGCCTGTCGAAGGAGTAAATTGAATCACCTTGGCAAAGCATTTCGCCAGGCTCAATGTGACAATTTGAGTTTAATCTGGCTCTATATTCTTTCTAAAAGATTCATTTCAAACTTAAAAATCGATCATGATCAAACGTGTAGAAAGTACAGAAAAAGCAAAAGAGTTGATTGCCATACTTAAAGAAAAACATGGAGACCTGATGTTTTACCAGGCAGGTGGATGCTGCGAGGGTACACAACCGCAATGTTTCGAAAAAGGAGGCTATTACCTGCGGATGCGCGATGTTTGTTTAGGTGAAATAGAAAGCTGCGAGTTTTGGGTAGACAGAGATCTTTTCGAGTATTGGAAATTCTCACACTTTACTTTAGACGTGCTTGATGGATTTGGAGTGGGTGGTTTTTCTTTAGAAACCCCGCTTCAAAAAACGTTCAAGATTCACTACAGGCTGTTCTCTGAAGAAGAACTAAAAGAACTTGAACCCGTTAAAACGGCAGAGTAATTGTTGTTTATTTGGTTTAAACAGAGGTCAGTTTGGAGCAATCCGGCTGACTTTTTTTGTTTATATTCTATAATAAATCGTCATCTCGACTGGAACGCAGTGAAATGTAGAGATCTATCTCGACAGATTTAGTTTCACTGCGGCACTACCTAGTTCTCGACTTGGTTGCACCCGATAGTTATCGGGTCCATTCGAAATGACTACCTCTGTGATATTTCATCCATCATTTCACCTTATTTATAATATCTTTTGTTTAAAAAGTTTTGAGATCACACTAATAAAAAGCATGTGTAATTTTAAAAATTTATGCAATCTTTGCATTAAAAATTAAACCATGCGTAAACTATTTGCCGTCTTTTCTACCATCATTACCCTATTTGCTATCAAAGAAACGGTATATGTATTTACTTCTACTGAGGCAGACATGGTTAAGCAAAAAGCAATCATGATTGTAATTGCCTTAAGCATTACTATACCGTTAATTATTTTAACACTTTGGCTTTGGTCGCCGGGAAGAAAGAAAAATAGTCAACAAAATTAAGCTAAAAACTTATTTTTCAACTCAGGTGTTGGCACCCAACAACTCTCCTGCCTTCCCCACCATCTGTAACGGTTTTTGGCAATAATATCATAAATCCAATCACGGATAAATTTGGGAACCAGGAGAAATACATAAAGAAGCGGAATCAATCCATTAAGTTTTCGGGCTACACGCAATGCCGCTGAAGATTTAGTATAGAGTTTTCCATCCTCCAGCAATAAGATGGTATTCAATTTTTCTGAATCAGCGTTAAATTTCGGCAGCATTTCTTTGGCGTAACCACCTTGTAGCGCTGTAAATTTGAATTGATCTTTTTTATCGTGTGCAATAACAAACTGAACCGATGCATTGCAAAGATTACAAACGCCATCAAAAAAGATTACAGGTTGCTGGATCATGCTATAAAAATAGAGCTTTTTAATAAAACAAGTATCTTGGGAATGTCTAATAAAGTGTAAAGGTTATATATTAGGGTGTCAATTTAATTCATGTACACAGGTTTCATCGGGACTATAGCGTACCGCTGGGCTAACATTAAGGTGAAAAACTGGGTTTGCTTTTCAAAACAACAACAGGAATAGAAAGATTGATTTTTAAGTGTTGTAACAGAACAATTTAGCATGCAAAAAATAAAACAATCGATCTTCAACTTTCTTACCTTAAAACATTTTTATATATTTGCCCAATCCTTCTTCAATGCAAAAGAAAACACTTCTTGACGGACAAAAAATTCAGATTACAATTAAGAGGCTCTGCCATCAATTAATTGAAAACCACGACGATTTCGCGAATACCGTTTTAATTGGTATCCAGCCAAGGGGTATTTTTTTGGCCGATCGCATTCATCAGGATCTTCAACAGATTCTAAAAAACAAGAAAATTTTAAAGGGAAACCTTGATATTACTTTCTTTAGAGATGATTTCCGCCGTAAAGACGGACTGGTTACCGCAAGCAGCAACTCGATCGATTTTATCATCGAAGGCAAAAAAGTAATCTTAATTGATGATGTACTTTGGACCGGCAGAACCATCAGGGCAGCGCTTGATGCCCTACTTGCCTATGGCCGCCCAGAGAAAGTTGAACTTTTGGTTTTAATAGACCGTAGGTTTAGCAGGCATTTACCTATCGAGCCTGACTACATTGGGCATCAGGTAGATAGCTTAAATTCGCAACAGGTAAAAGTAACGTGGGCGAGTGAAGGAAGTGAAGACAAAGTGATTTTAATATCCGAAAATAATAAATAAAAATGGCAGCAGAAAAACTATCAACCCGACATCTTTTAGGCATTAAAGATATTAACCGGAATGATATCGAATTGATTTTCGAAACTGCAGACAATTTCAAGGAGGTGATTAACAGACCGATTAAAAAGGTTCCTTCGCTCCGCGACATTACCATTGCCAATATCTTTTTCGAAAACTCTACCCGTACCAAACTTTCATTCGAACTTGCTGAAAAAAGGCTTTCGGCTGATGTGGTGAATTTCGCCGCCTCATCTTCATCGGTGAGCAAGGGCGAAACTCTTATCGATACCGTGAACAATATCTTATCGATGAAAGTTGATATGGTGGTGATGCGTCATCCTTATGCTGGTGCAGGTCAGTTTTTAAGTAAACATGTAAAAGCCCAAATTGTAAATGCCGGAGATGGTGCACACGAACACCCAACACAGGCCCTACTTGATGCCTTCTCTATCCGCCAGAAACTGGGTGATGTAGCAGGCAAAAAAGTAGTCATTGTAGGTGATATCCTGCACTCGCGTGTAGCGATCTCAAACATCCTTTGCCTGCAGCGTTTAGGTGCCGAAGTAATGGTTTGCGGTCCAACAACATTAATCCCCAAACACATCCATCAACTTGGAGTAAAGGTTGAACATAATTTAATTAAAGCACTGAACTGGTGCGATGTAGCTAATATGCTCCGAATCCAACTGGAGCGCCAGGACATTAAATATTTCCCATCGCTAAGGGAATACGCCATGATGTACGGCTTAAACAAACAGATCTTAGATAACCTTGATAAAGAAATTATTGTTATGCATCCTGGCCCCATAAACAGAGGGGTTGAGATTACCAGCGATGTGGCCGATAGTAAACAATCGATCATTTTAGAACAGGTAGAAAACGGAGTAGCAATAAGAATGGCCGTGCTGTATTTGTTAGCAAGCCAGGGGTTAGGTTAGTTCATTTGTGATTGGTTCATTTGTCATTGGTTTATTAGTACAGGTTGCATAATCTAGCGTTTAACCGAAAGGGCTAAGTCCAGAGCTTGATGTTCATTGATAGCCGTTAATTTCTAGCCTCTTGTCCTCACGCGATCAGTATCTTTTCTGCAAAATAGCCCTGAAATAAATCCGACAGCTACCGGATCAGGATGACGACTACACTTTAAATACATACACAACATCTATTTACGAACATCGCTAATTAAACAATTAACCAGTTGGGCCCTTTTAGTAGATTGCTTCGTTGGCTAAAAATCCACCTCGCAATTGATGGATGAGGCGGCGCACCAATGAACTAATGGCTATGGAACCAATGAGCTAATAACAACTGAACCAATGAACCTTTACCAGATGTGGCGGTACCAGTGACGAATGAACTAATGACCAATGAACCCTCCAACTTTTCCACATTCGTTCACCCTTTAATACCAAACCAAAAATCCTATCGTTAATTGGTGTTATTAACAGATGTTAATTACTTCTGTTGATAAGCTTTGATACTATTTCTAATTTAGTACCAACCATATTTGAAACCAATGCAGAAAAAATACTTACTAATTCCGCTAATTTTAGCAGGAAGTTTTAGCACCTACGCTCAGGTTAGCGCTGTGCAAAACCTCAACAAAAACTATCAAACGGGCTTAGAATTATTAGACAAAGAAAAATACACTGCAGCTGCACAACAGTTTAAACTCGTTGAGCTGCAACGTTATAAACCTTCTACACAAACGGAGAGTAATGCTGAATTATCTTTACTAAAAGAAAATGCGAAATTCTATGCAGCTGTTTGTGCACTAGAATTAACCAATAGTGATGCCGAAAGTTTGTTTCAGGCATTTATCCGCGATTATCCATTAAACCCGAACACCAAACTGGCTTATTTTTACGTTGGAAAAACCTACTTCAACCAGAAAAATTATAAAAAAGCTTTAGAATGGTTCGAAAAAACAGATCCTTCTACGCTTTCGGGCAAACAAAGAAACGAATACCAGTTTAAGCAAGGTTATGCCTATTTCGAACTTAAAGACTACGACAAAGCAGAACCTTTATTCGAAAAAGTTAAAAAAGAAGAAGGCGATTTTCAGGAAAGTGCTACGTACTACTTTGCTTATATCAATTACTTAAACAAAGAGTATAAAACGGCATTGGCCAACTTCGAAAAGTTAAAGGGCTCTCCTACTTATGAGGCGAGTTATCCATATTATATTACTTCGATGTATTACCTTGATGAGCGTTATGATGATGTAATCAGCTATGCTTTAGCAGCCATTCAAAAAACTAAACAGCAGTTCGAACCAGAAATGTTGAGTTTAGTTGCCGCATCGTACTTTGCAAAATCTGAATTCAAAAATGCAGAAAAGTATTTCGCAGAATATTATGCCAAAGATAAAAGCGAAACCAAAAATAACCTCTTCATATACCAATACGGATACTCTTTGTTCCAGAATAAAAAGTACAAAGAGTCTGTTGCTGTTCTAGAAAAGCTAAATACCGATGATGTTTACCTTCAAAACGGTATGCATACTTTGGGTAAAGCCTTTATTCAATTGGGCGATAAACCAAAAGCGCAGAGTGCTTTTTTCAGGGCATCGCGTTTAAGTTTTGACAAGGGTATACAGGAAGAATCCTGGTTAAATTATGCCAAATTAAGTTACGAATTAGAATTCCACCAGCAGGCATTAGAGGCCACTCAGGGTTTCTTAAAAACTTTCCCAAAATCGCGTAAAATAAACGAAGCTAAAACTTTGTTGGGTGAGGTTTTATTAACCACCAAAAACTATCAGGCTGCTGTAGATATTTTAGAGCCTATTCCGGATAAAAACCTTGAAGCTAAAGAAGCTTACCAAAAAGTAACCTATTTCCGCGGGTTAGAATTTTATAACGAAAGAGCATTCCCGAATGCACTATCAATGTTTTTACGTTCTGAAAAGTTCCCTGAAGATAACGAGATCAATGCGCTAAATACTTACTGGAAAGCTGAATCGATGTACGAGCTGCGTAAGTTCGGCGAAGCAGTTACTACTTTTGAGAAATTCTTAAAAATGCCAGATGCCGATAAAACCGGTGTTTACAATTTTGCGAACTACGCTTTGGCCTATGCCGCTTTCGAAGATGAGAAGTACAGCAAAGCAGCTACTTACTTCGAAAAATTCCTGGCAGGCAGCGATAAAGACCAAAAAACGATTGATGATGCTACTATCCGTTTAGCCGATTCATATTTCGTAAACAAAAACTATGGTGATGCAATGGCGAATTACAACAAAATCATTAGCCGCAAAACCACTTCAGAAGATTACGCCACTTTCCAGAAAGGAATGATCCAGGGACTGGAAACGCAGTATGATGCGAAAATTGCGACCATGCAAAGCTTGCTGAATACTTTTCCAAATTCTAATTACGCTGATGATGCTGGTTTCGAAACTGCTTATACTTATTTCAACAAAGGCGATTTTGATAAATCTAAATCAGACCTTGTAGCCCTGGTAGCCAAATATCCACGTAGCAGTTATGTGGCAAAAGCTTTGGTAACCATTGGCTTGGTTCAATACAACCAGGATCAGGACGATGCCGCTTTAGAATCGTTTAAAAAGGTAATCCGCGATTACCCTACTGCCGATGAAGCCAAACAGGCAATGGAATCGATCAAGAACATTTATGTAGATCGTGGCGATGCAAATGGTTTTATCGCTTACGCAGCTACCACCCCACTTGGAAATTACTCTGGTTCGGAGCAAGACAATATCGTTTTTGCCGCAGCCAATAACACCTATTTAAAAGGCGATGCCAATGGTGCATTCCAGGCCGTAAATGCTTATTTTGATAAATTCCCTAAGGCGAACCATGAAAAAGAAGCTAAATTTATCAGGGCAGAATCGTTGGTGAAACTGGGCAGACCGGATGAAGCCATTCCTGATTACGAATTTATCTTAAACGACTGGACGAGCGATTATACCGAACGTTCTTTGGTAAGTATTTCTCAACTCTTCTTAAACCAGAAGAAATACAACGAGGCCATTGTTTACCTGAAAAGATTAGAAACTACCACCGATTACAAGTCGCACTATAGTTTTGCCATCAACAACCTGTTAAAGGCTTATACCGCTTTAAACATGCCTGATGACATGCTTAAATATGCACAGCTGACCAGAGAATCGGAAAAAGCTTCAGAAGAAGAAAAAAACAGTTCGAGCTTATATTCTGGCAAAGCTTACTTGTTAAAAGGCGATACCACTACCGCCATAAAAGAATTTAAAAATGTAGTGGCCAAAACAAAAACAGTTGCTGCCGCAGAAGCAAAATATAATTTAGCTTTATTAGAATACAACAAAGGTGATTTCAAAACTTCATCCAAAACCTGTTTCGATCTGGTTAACAACATGGCCGCTTACGATTACTGGGTAGCAAAGGCGTTTATCCTTTTATCTGATAATTATGTTGCCCTGAAAGACAATTTACAGGCAAAAAGTACACTTCTCAGTATAATTGATAATTACGAAGGCAAGGATGATATCATCCCTACAGCCAAAGAAAAACTAGAAAAACTAAACCAGAAGAAGTAGCATTATGAAATCGATTAAATATATATATAGTTCACTGTTTTTTTTAGCTGCTGGATTAATGACTGCTCAGGCGCAGGATAAAAAAACTGAGGAAAAAGGGGTTGTAAACGAAGAGATTGAAGTTGTTCGCCCATATAAACCAATTTTGGCGGAGGCTGTAAAACTAAGAAGAAGCCCGAATTTAGATGATGTTAAAACTTACAAAGCAAAATTAAACTACAGCATTTTGGATAGAAAGCTGGAGTTGAACAGCGATATCCAAAAGTTACAGGCACAAGCCCTGGCCGAAGAAAAAGAAAGCATATTGGTTAACAATTATGTAAAAGGTGCATTCGGGTCATTAGCTACCCTTTTGGGCGAAGCTTATTTCAACACCGGTAAAGATGAAGGTTTACAGGTTGGTGGATACTTTAAACATTTTAGTCAGGAAGGAAAGCTGAACAAGCAGAATAGCAGCAATCAACAGTTAAGCATTTTTGGCCGCAGTATTTTAGAGCAGAATACTGTTAGTGGCCGCATTAATTTTGAACGCAACGGCACTTACTTTTATGGTATAGATGATGCCAGACCTACGCTAAACCCTAACCCTGATAAACAGGCCTTAACCACCATTGAGCTGGAAGGTGAGCTGGTAAAAAACTTTACCGAAGATGAAGATGCTTTTAGTTATGCTTTAAAAGCCAATGGTTATATCTGGAATGATAAATTCAGTGCAAAAGAAAACTACCTGAGCTTAAATGGTTATGTAAACAAACGTATTCATTCGTTAAACTTAGGTTTAGCCGCGTCAACCGAATTCGGTAATAGCAAAGATGCTTTAACCAGCGTTGGCAATAACCTGTTGCGTTTAAATCCGTATATCCGTTTACAGGTTAAGGGTGCTAAAATTACAGCCGGGATTAATTTCGTACAAGAATTTGGTGCTTTTAGCAGCTCTAGAATCTTTCCTGCTGTTACCGCCGATTTCACTTTAATTCCTGATTACTTACAAGTTTTTGGAGAAGTTAAAGGCGATGTAAACAGAAACTCACTAAAAGGCTTTACCGATGAAAACCCTTGGTTAAACAGCAATATCGTGGTTAGTAACACCGTTGAAAAGTTAAGTTTCAGTGCTGGTATTAAAGGTACTGGTGGCCCAGGTTTTGGTTACAAAGCACGTGTATATGTAAAACAGTTTGATGATATGCCTTTGTTCATCAACAACTTTACTGATTTTAACAAATTTGATGTGATATACGATTTCGGTAAAACGAAATTAACAGGTTTAGAAGGTGAAATTTCTGTTCAGGTTAGCGATGCCTTAAAATGGACAGGTAAATTAAATATCGACGATTGGAAGCCCGCAGCAGAGACTTACTCTTGGTTTAAACCAGGTTTAAAAGTAAGTTCGAACTTCGTTTATACCTACAATAAAAAACTAAGCTTTAATGCTGGTGTTGTAATTCAGGATGATATTAAAGCAAAAGTAAACATTGCTAATCCAGTTAATCCTGCACAGTATCTAATTCCAAATCCATCAATAGAGGAAATTAAAACGGTTAAAGGTTATGTAGATTTAGGTCTTGGCGCCGATTACCGCATCAACAAAAAATTCTCTGTTTTTGCAAAAGCAAACAACATCTTAAATACGAACTACAGTAGATATTTGTATTATCAGGCAAACGGATTTAATATTTTCGGTGGTCTAACCTACTCCTTTTAAGCAATAAAAAACATAAAATCTATTTTTAATATTTATATGCCTTTAAGTTCAACCTTAAAGGCATATTTTATTTACAGGGTTAGAGGCGGCCGATCATCATTAAAAACAACTTTGAGATAAATTATTTTCAGAAAGAATTATTAATAGCTATTCTCTTAATTGAACAACGTTAATATTGTTGTGAATTCGACTATATTTACTTTAGTTAGCTTAAAATTAAAGCGGAATGAGAATCCCAACAATACATGGATATATTGACAGAAGAATCTTAATTAACTTCACAGCCGACCCAGAGATTGTGAAAGAACTGATTCCCTTTCCTTTTAGACCAAAAGTTTATATGGAAAAGGCCATTGTTGGAATATGCTTAATCAGACTAAGAAATATAAAACCAAAAGGGTTACCAAACTTTATGGGTGTAAATTCTGAAAATGGTGCTCATCGAATTGCAGTTGAATGGGATGAGGACGGTGTAACAAAATCAGGAGTTTATATCCCACGTCGGGATACTTCGCTAAAATTAAATGCGCTCATTGGTGGACGAATATTTCCTGGCAAACACTTTCATGCAAAATTCAACATAGAAGAAGAAAACGGAAATTACCAAATTAGCTTTAAGAGCTCAGATAATACTGAGATATTAATTGATGCTAATGAGACTCCTTGCTTTAACAATCAATCAATTTTTAAAACACTAGAAAATGCGTCGGACTTTTTTGAAAACGGCGACCTTGGATATTCACCAAATAAAGACAAGTTTGATGGTCTGAGATTAAAAGCATATCATTGGAAAGTTAGACCACTTGAGGTCTTGAAGGTAAAATCAAGTTTTTTTGAAAACGAAGATCTTTTCCCCAGAGGATCGGTGACATTTGACAATGCGCTACTTATGACAAATGTTGAGCATGAATGGAAAAGCGAAACAAACAAATAACTTAAACATTATAGATCCTAAAAGGATGAAGCAAATATTCATAAGTATCTTAAGCATTTTCACACTGACCGCCTACGGCCATGACAAAAAAAATTATACTCACATTTCAATAAATTGACAGAAGTTGAAGGAACAGATTATGTAATTGCAAGTGTTGAAAACTGGGGAAAAATACCTTATGCTAAAAACAAATACCTGCTGTTTATTAATACAAAAAACGGACAAACAAAACAGGTAGATTTCCCGAGTGATGGCTATTTTGAAAAACTGGTACATGTTAAAATTGACCATCTAGGGATTAATCAAATTATTATTTCAGCCCAAACCATTGATCTTGATGAAAAAAAGGGAATAGACTGGAACGACCCAAAACAGATTATAATCTTATCTCCTGATGGACAAAAAAGAACACAGTTGACAGACAATAAACTCATCGTAAGGACCTGGGTTGTAAATAAACAAACAGGCACCCTTGTGGTTACTGGACACTATGATACAAACAACAACAATAAATACGATAAAACGGATAAAAACGAAATTTCAATTTACGACTTGAAAACTTTGAAACTGGTTAGTAAAATTTAAGAAAGCCCATACCAGGTTTCGCTATCATTAGCCGCGAAATTTCTGTTTTCTATCGCCTCTTATGAAACATTACTAATCATTTTCAATCTTGTTTCTACTATAGTTATTTAAACCTATATCCTATCCCAATCCTAAAAGCCCGGTTGGTCTGTTTAAAAGAACCCAAACTATTGCTCACCTTATATGGAGTTAACCATTGGTAGCTTCCATTGATATCAAATTGTTTAATGTGAATATTGATGCCGCCCGTAAACCCTATATTTACCTTATTGCTTACTGTATTTACTAAGGTCGAGTCGATTTGCCTGCTATGGTATAACGTATCACGTGGATCGGCTATCGGGTTTAATCTGGTTATCATTTCAGACTGCTTGCCCACAAAGCTAATTACCGGACCTGCTTTAACACTTATATGTTTTGAAAGCCTATAAGCAGCTGTTAAAGGAATATCTACCGTAATCACTTTTCGTGTAGCTGCAATTGTAAACGGCGGTAACGAATCGGGACGGTAATAACTCGGATGTGTAAATTCTCCAATAATTTTTTGATAGCTATTAACATTTACGCCAACTGAAAGCTGCCATTTTTTACTTAATGAATAAGCGCCCGATATGCCACCATAAAAACTACTGCTGCCTTTCTGCACATTCATTCCTGTTGTTACACCATAACTATATGTAGGCACTATAATTTCGCTTTCCTGTTTAATTTTAGTCGTTTTGATTTTGGGTGATCTGACATTTTTTACTTTCGGGGTTTTACCTACAGTGGTGCGATCTGCTTTATTTTTGCTTCCCCTCCTACTGGTATTTATTGAAGATGCACTTCGTGAATAGACAGGGGCATAGGTTTGTAAAACAGCTCTTTGATTTAAAATGGAAACTGGTGAAGCAGGCTGTTTAAAAAATCCATTTGTTTCCTGATAACTATTTGGCATTAATAACAGATTTTGTCCGTTCCTAAACGAACTATCAACATTCCAGCCTTTAGTTTCATCACCATCAACTTTTGAACTAGGCTTTGATGATCTCGAACTTAAATTTTCAAATCGTCCAAAAGTATAATGTCTTTGTGTACCATGGTGTTTGTTTTTAATGGGAGAAACAGCATTCGGTTTAACGGCAGATAAAATAACGTTTTCATTGTCATTCACACGTTTTACAACCTCAGCAGAATCACTGTCAACGCCTTTATTTTGCGCCACAACATTATCAATTGTATTTCCATTCTGATCAATACTATCCTTGATTATAGTCGTATCGCCCAAATTGCCGTAACTTATCACCTTGCTACTATCAACAGCTATTGAATCGAGAATTGCAGGTTTAACTTTCTTTTCTATTTCTTTCTGTTTATTTTTTGATTTTAGAACTGTAAAGTAGCCTACAGTAGAAACCGTAGCAGCTACAGACAATGTATACCCAATTATTTTAAATAGTTTGGCTCCTGTAGATAAATTAGGGCCATGGCCGCCGACGGTACTAATCGGCATCTGCTCATTGAGCAGTTTGTGCATACCCGCCCATGAAGCATCCGCAGCATCCTGAATTGGAAGACTATCGAATTTATTGCGCCAGAGTTTATGATACCATGCTGAATTTCTCATCTTCTTTTTATGTTTTCAGTTGGTTTATCAATTGCTGAGGAAGCTAACATTGTCCTCAACTGTTTCTTTGCTTCAGAGAGGTGCCACCTTGATGTACTCTCGGTAATATTCAAATGTTCTCCAATTTCCTTATGTGAATAGCCATCTATAACCGAAAGGTTAAAAACCAACTGGGTAGCGGTTGGCAACAGGCGTATCAATTTCAGGAGATCTTCTACAAAAAGTTTATCTAACACAGACGGCTGGATAAAGATTTCCTCTATTTCATCTTGGCTGATTGTTTCGTTAAACTTCGCCTCTCTTCGGCCAATATCAATGCATGACCTTACCATCACCGTCCTAATCCAGGCACCAAATTCTCCTTTTTTAGCATCGAAAGTATGGATATGCTGAAAAACCTTCAAAAAACCAACGTTCAGCGCATCATGTGCCAGATCATCTGATTTAAAATAACGAAAACATATACGCAGCATATCGGCATAGTAAAGCTTATAGAGACCTTCCTGTGCTTGCCGCTCATTAGCCTTGCAGCCTCTGATTAGTTTAGTATCCTGCTTAAAAAAAAGGTTCATCCATCTGGTTCGGTAAGCGGTTTTTCATGGTGTTATAACAAGGTTACGCAGCGGATATGAAAAACGCTGGGTTAAAATTAATTTATTTTTTTTTGATACATTTTATTTTTCGACCAAGCGTTTTCAGCACTGGCTTCGTATGATCTTGTAAACCCTGATCTATGCGCCACAATGAAAGCTATAACCGACACAACGAATGGTACAATGAACATTTCCCATCTGAAAGTTCTAAACGCGATTTTTATGGAAAGGTAAGGGCTACAGGCAAAAACAATGTTGCCAACTGGCTGCAACAACTATTTTTCAATTGTCTAGATCCGCTTTTAGACAGAAAAGACCGAAGCTGGCTTACCGTAGGGGATGCATATGGATTTGATGCACAGTATATCCTAAATTCAGGTAATAAGGCATTGGCAACCGATTTGAATACCGATTTTTTAAATGTTGCACTAAAAGAGGGAATTATTAATGCCTGTGCTGCAGAAAATGCAGAAAAGCTATCGCGAGAAGACAATAGCTTTGATTTTGTGCTTTGCAAAGAATCTTACCACCATTTCCCTAGGCCATATGCTGCAATGTACGAGATGATCAGAGTGGCCAGATCGGGTGTGGTAGTGATGGAGCCGCAAGATCCGGTAACAAAAATGCCTTTACTATTAATGTTGAGCAATCTTTTTGCCCAAAACGGGCAATTTATTAACAAAATATGGAAAAACCGTTTTTCATTTGAGCCTGTTGGAAATTTTGTATACAAGGTTTCTGAACGGGAATTTGAAAAACTGGCCGCAGGTTTAGGCCTACCAATGGTCGGTTTTAAAAAAATCAATCCAAATTACTGGTTTAAAGGGGCAGAATCAATATCAACCGATCAATACAGCAGGCAATTTTTCTTAATCAAAATGAAGAAGTTTCTTTTTGATGTTCTCTTTAAACTAAGGGTTATACCCTCACAGGTGTTAGCGACAGTTATTTTCAAACAATTACCTGACGAGCACACGATGAACCTGCTTAAGAAAAGCGGTTACCACTTGGTTTACATTCCTCAAAACCCTTATTTAAATTAAACAATATCCGCTCTTATCATTTCACACCTATCTAAATAAAACATGAAAATCAACTCAACGCCTAAAATCCTTTATTTTTTCTCAATCTTAATGTTACTAGTTTTTTTGATCCTAACTTATTTTTTTTATCCCCGTGTGCTATGGAGTGAGTTCTTTGCATCAGCAGCTATTTTTTTGCCTATTGCGGTTGGGATAATTATTTTAGCTATTCTTTTATTTCTGGGCATATACCTAATGATCAAAGGCATAAACTATGGAAAGAAAAAAAAACACGTTAGATATTTATAGTCTTTAAACCGTATCTATTATATGATGATTTAGGTGTATCCCCTTATTCAATCATTACTTATCCCACCAAACCCGTGAGGTAAGTACATCTCCACCTGCTATTCTGGCTACGGCATCTTTATAGTTTTGAGGATTGTTCAGCACCTCTGTTGATAGATAGATCATCCTTCGGGGAATAGTACCATTGGTAACGTTGCCTTTGTAATTTATGGGAATAAGCTTGGGATAATCGCTCCTTTTCCAATTTAGCCAGGCTTCTATGAAATTAAAATCCGTTCCTGTAGTTACCCAGTATTGTGTATTGATTGCGTTTAATGCATTTTGTGTACTGCTTTCATCAAGTGGATTCTGGTTTACAAATGCAGTAATTTTATTGGCATCAACCGCAGCTAAAGGATCCAGCTGTGCAAGCGATTGGATCGCGCCCGTTAGGCCATTGGTGTAGTGCAGGTTTGCGGTACCATTTATATTCCATCCCCTCACTTTGGCTTCGGCAAGCAAAAATTCAATTTCAGCGTAACTCAGGATAAAAATTGGTCCGCCTAATTTAAGGTACATCGCGGTGCGTGGTCTGGAATATTTTCCAAGCGGAGCAAAATCACTTCCGCTACCCGTTCCACCTGGATAGTTTGGCGAATGACTGATATCAGTGGTTCCACCCTGCAGATCGTATCCATTTGGCATCCCAAGCTGAACAGTTGCATCGGTATTTCCGCTTAAATTCTGATCTGCATTTTTGGCCAATCCATCTTTCGGTACTTCACCTATCACACCCAATCTGGGGTCATTGGTATTTTTTAACTGATCAATTAATGTTTTACTCCATCGTACTTCCAGATAGTCGGAAAATGTTCTTAAAGCAAGTGATGTTCCATTTTGACTGTTAAAGGAAGAAGCATCGGTTAATAGAATCGCATTGTCGTTAATACTGGTAAAAGTTTTGCCCGCAGCCTTTTCGGTCCAAATTCTGGCCTTCTCCGGATCTGCTTTCGTTAACCGCATGGCAATCTTAAGCATTAACGAATAACCAAACTTTTTCCATTTACTGATATCACCTTTATAAAAAAGATCGGCGCTAGGCCCGGGTTTTTCGGTATCCAATTGTGCTGTAGCCGTTTCGAGATCGTTCAGCATCTGTGTGTAAATATCTTCCTGACGGTCGTAAACGGGATATTTAACACCTTGCATCGCCTTAACAGCCTGCGAATAAGGCACATCGCCATAAGTATCGGTAATTCTTTGTAAAATCAATACAAACATCATATCACCAATCGCAATCAGGTTTTTATAGGCCACCGGATCTTTTAATCTGGCCAGTCGTTGCATCTCTCTGATGTAAGAGGCATCTGTATAACCTTCATCAAAAATACGCCCCTGATAATCGGTAAAACTCCCCACATTGATGTATTTATCGCCATTATTGTAATAATAGTAGGTTGAGGCAAGCAACTGCATCATGGTACTCTGATACAGAAGCTGATAATAGCCCAAATTGGCATATTTTAACTGTGCTTGTGCAAGCAAGCTGTTGGGATCATAATTATCTTCGGTGAGTTTAGTTGGGTCGGTATTGATTTCGTTTAGCTTTTCCTTAGAACAACTGCCCATTAAAGCCAGAAAAAAAATACCTAAAACACATAACTTTCTCATGGCCATCTTATTTGAATTTAAAATTAAAATTAACCCCAAACGTACGTGTTGCAGGCAATGAAGCACCTTCTATCCCGGCGTAGCTCAATGTTGGTGAGAACTGTGACTCAGGATCTACATTTTTAGTGTATTTAAGCAAGGTAAACAGGTTCCGTGCCACCAGATCTATCCCTATACTACTAAAAGGTGTTCTTTTTAAAAAACGTTCACTAAAAGAATAACCTAATGTAGCCTGCCTCAGTTTAATAAAACTCCCGTTAAGCACCGATAATGCAGAAATATTAGTGGCCAGTTCAGGGTAATAGGCATAAGCAGGAACGTTAATGGTATTTTTTTGCCCATTTTCCAATACCCCATCGGCAACAATACCTGTTTCTCTACCGATCAAAGTGGCTTTATTTAAGCCAAGCACATAACTGTAATATTCTGTAGCGGATAGGATTTTATTGCCAAAGCGATAATCGATCAAAAAGGAAAAACTAAACTGTTTATAGCTAAAACTGTTGGTTACCCCTCCATATAAAGTAGGCATGGTGCCGCCCATTGGAATAAAATTACCCCGCTTAGGTATGCCATCGGATCCGATAATGATGTTTCCATTGGCATCGCGTAGATAATCGTAAGCCATAATCTGCGTAATCGGTTTACCAACCACCAGCGCTGTATTGGCATTTAACGGCCGATAGGTACCCGTAAGGGTATAATTACTGTTGCCATCGATAGAAAGCAGGGTATTCTTTACCTTGGTCATATTAAAGTTAATCTGCCATTTGCCCGTTGTTGTAAGCAAGGGCGTGTAGCCTAAAGCCAGTTCTATTCCTGCATTGCGGGTTTCGCCAAGGTTAACATAAGCGGAAGTAAAACCTGTGGTAACCGATTGTTTTGCATTAATAATTTCGTTGTGGGTAATGCGGTTAAAATAGGTAAAATCGATATCCAGCCGACTATTAAAAAATTTAAGGTCGAGGCCTGCCTCTATTTCATTCAGGGTAAACGGTTTTAAATTGTAATTGGGTAAATCGCCTGAAAAACCACCTACAGGCACGCCGTTTACCTGATTATCTACGGCATAATAGATTTGCGTGGTGTACGGAACAATGGGTTCGCCACTTGTTTTGGCAAAATCCAACCGCAATTTACCAAAGTCCAGCCCCTTGAATTTCAACAGGTCGGAGAAAATAAAACTGCCCGATACGCCAGGTACAAATATGCCCCGGTTGTTAGCAGGCAAAGTAGAATAGATATCGTAACGTCCTGTAACGGAGAAGTTAAGATAACGCTGATAGCTGAGATCGGCAGTATAATAAGCAGATTCAGTTACAATTCTGGATATGGCCAATGTTTTGGTACTGGTAATCAGATTTTCTGGCACATACAGATACGGTATTTTAAACTGCGATCCTTTCAGTTTTTCGGTATTGCCCCTTCTTTCGCGATAATTTGCGCCCATTGAAAATTCGAGGTTCAATTTATCGCTCAGGCTTCTGGTTGCACTGAATAAAATATCGCTATTGAGTTCTGAAGTATGGTTTTGATCATAAGCATTCATACCGCCCTGCCTGTTAATGGAAAATGCAGTTCCTGTAGGCAAAATACTCACCACTTCATCTTTACTCGAATCGTAGCCAATTCTGCCCTGCAGTGATGCCCAGCTGGCCAACTTATATTTTAATACGGCTGATGTGATATAACGGTTTCTATTGGCATAATCGGCCTGTTTGTTCATTAAAAAATAAGGATTGGTTTTATATTCATCCCCATTCCAACGCGTTTCAAAACCTGTTTCGGTATCATAACCAGGCGCTAAGATCGATTGATCTAAACTGGTGGCCAAAGCTGAGATCCCGTAATTTGCATTTAAAGGACCATCACTGAGGTAACTTTTGTTTTTGTTCCTTTCGTAAATATAATTCCCAGTAAAGCTTAATGATATTTTAGGACTTAAGGCAACTGTACTATAAAAATTCAGCGTTTTCCGGTTCAAAGCTCCATTGCTTAAAACAGAATTGTAATCCAAATTGGAAACCGAAACCCTGTAGTTATTATTGGTATTTCCACCAACCAGCGACAGCGTATTAATAAAGGCTGGGGCAGTACGGTAAAAAGTCTGGATGTTATTTTTTACAGGAGCATAAGGCCGCATAGAACCATCTACCTGAGGTGTTAATTTGCCATCCATAAGTTCTCCCCAGCTCAATAAACCTGTAGTAATTGCATTGTACAGATCGGCAGGCCGTTTATTTTGGGTACCCTGACCGTACAAATATTGAAAATCAGTAGAATTAACCGGCACATCGAAGGCCAGGTTTGCGTTATATTCCAGCTTTGGCTGGGCATTTTCTCCACCGCTTTTCAGGTTGATGAGGATCACACCATTTGCAGCCCTTGCGCCATATAACGCCGAAGCAGCCGAACCTTTCAATATCGTAATGGTTTCAATATCATCCGGATTGATGTTACTAATGCCATCGCCGTAATCGGCCCCGCCATATTCATTTGCACTGCCCCGAATGCTGTTATCAATTGGGACACCGTTTACGATAAATAACGGAGAAGCAGCAGTCATACTAGAAACACCGCGGATGAGTATACGTGCTGCAGATCCCGGACCGCCGTTTACGCCTGTAATGTTAAGTCCCGCTACCCTACCCTGTAGCGCCATAATCATATTGCTCTCTCTTGCTTTAGTGATAGAAGAACCTTTAATAGTAGTTAAGGCATAGCCAACTTTATGATTGTCTTTTTCGATACCCAGAGCCGTAATTACCACCTCTTTTAAAAAACGGACACTATCAGAACCCATTTTCCCTTCGGCATTTTTTCGGATCACGATTAAATTGTTCGGCAAAAGAGAATAAGCATACCCACTATTGAGCAGCAATTGATCGATCACCTTTATGGCTTCTTCTTCTTCAACTTTGATTGATACCTGATGTTTGGGGATTTTAGATTCACTGTAAGCAAAATGATAAACAGTTTGTTGTTGTATGGCTTCTACAACCTGCTCAAAATTTGCTCCGTTAAAATTTAATGTAACCTTGGTTTGCGCGTATAAACCGAGCGGAAAAATCAATCCAATTAACAATATGATTCTCTGCGCACAATTCATGGCTACAAATATACATGGCTTAACGGTATGTGCTAACGGTAGATATAGACATTTTCGCCCTTTATCGAATAATTGAAATTTTCGATCAGTTTTAGCACATTTAAAGCTTCGATAATGGTTTCTTTATCTACATGTCCGGTAAATTTCATCGTTTTAAGATCAGCTTCTTTAAAGGTTATTTTTACACCGTACCATCTTTCAAAAAGTTTAGCAATTTCATCAAAACGGTTGTTTTTATAGATAAGTTCATGGTTTGTCCATGCGATTTCCATTACCCGATCGGTCCCTGTTCCAGTAAAATGGGTGAGCTGGCTCAAATTTGGTTTGCCATCTACAAGGGTAAATTTATCGTTTGGCTTTAAGATAAAGGTTTGCCTGGTATTATTTTTAAGTGAGATGGCAACGCTTCCCCTGATTAAGGTAGTTTCGGTAAAAGTATCGTTTTGGTAGGCCTTAACATCGAACGCAGTACCCAGTACTTTTACCGCCAATTGTTCGGTGTGCACAATAAAAGGGTGTTTAGGATCTTTTTTAACATCAAAAAAGGCCTCGCCAGATAAGTAAACATCCCTGGTATCAGCAGTAAAATGATCCGGGTATTTTAAGCTGCTTCCCGAATTTATTTTCACGGTAGAGCCATCGGCCAGTACAATGGTTTTCACCTCTGCGGCTTTGGTTAGCGCCTGAGTTAGTACCAACTGATCTGCTTTATTGAAGAAAATGGCCTCTCTATTGTATATCAATGTACCTGCAACAAAAATCGCGACAACCGCAGCAACTTTTAACCAGATGCTGTAAAATTTATTTTTGGTCACCGTTAAACCCGATTCTCCAGGAACGGTAATTTGGGCTTTGATCCGATCAAAAACTAGATCGATATTTTCTTCTTCAGCTGTTTCAGATTCAAAATAGGCCTGTAACTGTTTATATTCTGTCCTAAGCGCTTCATTATCGGCTAAAATCGATTTCAGTTCAACAGATTCATCCGGTGAAATTTCACCGGCCAATTGTTTTCCAAGCAATTCTGTAAATCTTTGATCTGTCATTTTTTTTCACCCTTTGATAATATGTTCCTTTTTCTGTTAAAATTGCCTACAAGAAATAAAAAAAAGATAAAGTACCCGCTAAGATAATCAGGGAGATCATTTTTCCAAGTTTTTTTTCATCAGATCCCTGATCTTTTAAAGGCTGTAATATTAAGCGAAGTTTTGTAATGGCCCTGAACAATTGAGTCTGCACCGTTCGGGGCGAAATGTTCAACAGTTCTGCCACTTCTTTGTATTTCATTCCACTTTCCTTGATCAACCTAAAAACCGTAGCTGCCTGAGGTGCCAAACCAGCAATGGCAAAATCAAGTTGCCGGTGCAGTTCTTTGGTTTCCAAAATATACTCCGGCGTTTGTGCTGTTACCGAAACATCCTCTTCAGCATCAACTAAATCGATAAACGTAATTGAAGAATTTTTTTTGAGGTATTTAAGTGATTGATTTTTTACTGCAATAAAAAAATAACTTTCGGGATTTAATACGTGGGTACTTGCTGCGCGGTTTTCCCAACATTTAACAAATACCTCGGTAACAAGGTCTTCTGCAGCCTGTTTATCAACCACATAGTAAATAGAAAATTTGATTAACCTACTGTACAGAAAGCGGTAAAGTTGCTCAAAAGATTTTATATCATCCTCGAGGCAAATCTTATTCCATAAAACGACTAGATCTGGCTTAGTTGCTTTCAACTTGGTTAGTTTGGTGAATCAAATGTAAGGTAATAAAAAATATTTCATAAAAAAATCTTCCCGCTGTAGGCAATTTAACAAAAAAAGGACTCTTCATTCGGTGCCACAATCAGGTACAAGCCATTTATAGATCTATTGAAGCAGAAAACAATGAATAAAAACAAATATGTGTTGGGCATTGATATCGGAGGTTCGCACATTACAGCTGCCGTACTCGATATGCAGCAGCGGAACATTCTTAAAAATTCTTATACGCGCGAACGTGTCGACTCTCATGGCTCAACAGAACAGATTATCCGCACCTGGTGCAATGCGATTAAAGCAGCTTATCAGAAGGTTGATATCGAAATTGGCTGTATAGGTATTGCCATGCCGGGCCCTTTCGATTATGAAAATGGCATTTCTTATATCGCTGGCAATGATAAGTATGCAGCATTTTATGGCCTCAATGTAAAAGATATGCTTGCCAGCGAACTGCAGATTGGCCGGGATCAGATTTTGATGAATAACGATGCTGCTTGCTTTTTGGCCGGAGAAGTATTTGCAGGTGAAGCACGTACCTATCGGCATCTGATTGGTATTACCTTGGGAACAGGTTTAGGAAGTGCAGTTTATAATGAGGGAAAAGTTGACGATGCCAATTTGTGGTGTGCACCTTTTTTAGACGGCATAACGGAAGATTATCTTTCCACACGCTGGTTTTTAAAACGTTATTACGAACTCACAGGATTTAATATCCTAAATGTTAGAGAACTAACCAGACTTTACGACGATAACCAAACTGTACGGAAAATATTTGCTGAGTTTAGCCATAACCTTGGGCTTTTCCTCAAAAAATTTCAGGAGGATCATACAGCAGAAGCGATTGTGATCGGTGGTAATATTGCTAACGCGTCGAGCCGTTTTATTCCTGCGGTAACTAAATACCTCGAATCGCAGGGCATCATCTTACCAATACATATTTCCGAATTGAATGAAGATGCTGCCTTGGTTGGTGCCGCAGGTTGCTGGGCTACACAGACATTTAAAACGATCGAAAAAATCTAACAAAAAAATTATTTAAAAATAATTCAATTCCGTTGTAGGCAATTTGTGTAAGCAAAATGCTCTTAACTATAAAACCGGACGGATGGGAATCCTGAAGGCGGCAAACAATTAACCAAATACTTATTCAAAATTATTCATAATGAATATGAAAAAATCTTTACAGCTAACCTGCTTATTGCTCTATGCATCTACAGGCTTGTATGCAGCTGCACCAATTGATCACTTTAACCGTGCAGTTTCTTTCCGTTCTGTTTATCAGGATGTAATAAAAGGAACGGTAAAAGACGAAACCGGCGCTACCTTACCAGGTGTAACCATTACTATAAAGGGCGCACAGGGCGGCACCCAAACCAATACTTCAGGCCAATATAGCATAACGGCTAAAACGGGTGATGTTTTGGTGTTCTCGTTTATTGGCTACCAAAGTAAAGAAGTTACCGTGGGTACGCAAAGTACTGTTGATATAACTTTAACCCCTGATTCTAAAAATCTCGAAACAGTTGTTGTAACGGCCTTAGGGGTAAAAAGATCAGAAAAATCCTTAACCTATAATACACAACAGGTATCGGGCGATGAATTGTCAAAAGTAAAAAGCCCCAACTTAATGAACTCCCTGAACGGTAAAGTTGCAGGTTTAACCATTAGTCCAAGTGCATCGGGTGTTGGTGGTTCGGCAAAGGTAATTTTGAGAGGAAGCCGTTCCGTAAGCGGTAACAATCAACCTTTATATGTAATAGATGGGGTACCAATTAGTAATAACGGTAATGCCAATGGCCAGCAGAACAGTGTATTTGGCGGCGGTCAGGATGGTGGCGATGGTATTTCCAACCTTAATCCTGATGATATTGCAAGCATCACTGTTTTAGAAGGCGCATCAGCAGCTGCCCTTTACGGTAGCCAGGCACAGAATGGTGTAATTTTAATTACCACTAAACAGGGCAAAGCAGGTAAAGCCGAAATTGGTTTTTCATCGGGTGTAACCATTGATAATATTGCTTATGAGCCAAAGTTCCAAAACAGTTACGGACCTGCATCTACTACAACGAGAGATAGCTGGGGAAGTGGAATCAGCAATACGACAGATAATTTAAAAGATTTTTTCAAAACAGGGATTAATACCTCGAATGCGATAAATCTTTCGGGAGGATCCGAAATAGCGCAAACTTATTTTTCATATTCCAACACCTATGCCAGCGGTATCCAACCAGGCAATAAGTTAAACCGGAACAACTTAAACCTTCGTGAAACGGCTAAGTTTTTCAATAATAAACTAACGGTAGATGGAAGTGTGAACTACATCAATCAACGCATCAACAACAGCCCTTCTTTAGGTTTGTATTTAAATCCATTATTGGGCTTGTATCTTTTCCCCAGAGGTGTTGATATTACCCCATATAAAGATCAGTATTTATTGGCTGGCAATACGGGTGGCGCACGCCAAAACTGGTTAGGCGGTCCGGCCGACATTAACCAAAACCCATGGTGGTTGACCAATTTAAACCCAAATACATCTGTTCGTAACCGTTTCTTATTGAGCGGAAGCGTTAAATATGATGTTGCGTCATGGTTAAATATTCAGGTTAGGGGAAATATGGACCGTACTACGGATGATTATGAAAACCGAAGATACTCTGGTATTGCGACTAATTTCAACTCTACAGGAACAGGTTATTTTGCACAGAGCAACCAAACTTACGTTCAGAAATATGTAGATGCGATTGCCAACATTACCGTTCCAATGACTGGCTCTGATTTCAAAGTGAATGGATTAATCGGTGGAAGCATTAACGACCAGAAAACTTCAGGTTTATCTTTAGCAGGCAACCTTTCGGCGGTCGATTTCTTTTCACCAGCTAACACGATCGTTGCCCTTCCAGGTACCTTTAGTGGAAATACACTAAGTAACGTAGTTCCCATTGTTCCTAATCACAGCCAGCTACAGGCCGTTTTTGGTAACGCCAATATTTCATATAAAGACTGGGCTTTCTTAACCGTAACAGGCAGAAACGATTGGTCTTCTAACTTATCTTACACACCAAACGATTCTTATTTCTATCCATCAGTTGGTTTATCATTTATTGTTTCGCAAATGTTTAAACTTCCTGAGGCCATTACCTATGCCAAACTGAGAGGAACTTATGCCGAAGTTGGAAATACAGTACCACCTTATCTTACTTTTATTCAAAACACCTTAAAATCAGATGGTGCATTAAATTTCAATACCAATGCTGCTTTCAGAGAGTTAAAACCTGAAAGGACTAAATCGTTCGAGGTGGGTACCGATTTACGTTTCCTATCAAACAGGATCAATTTCAGCTTTACCTATTATAAAACCAATACCAAAAACCAATATATTCCTGTCGTTGCACCCCCATCTTCGTTGGTATCAACAGGATACCTGAATGCAGGCAATGTTGAGAACAAAGGTTTCCAGTTTATTTTAGGTGCTGATGTTATTAAAGGCGACGGGCTAAACTGGAATACTTCAATAAATGGTTCATTAAACAGAAATAAAATCATTGATATCGCTTCGGCCGATAAAATTAACAGTGTAGATTTAACAGGCGCTGGCAATACTTCTTATATTTCGAGGTTAAAAGTGGGTGGTTCTTATGGCGATATTTATAGCTATACTTTACAAAGAGATGCACAAAACCGCATCATATTAGGTGGTGATGGAACAACAGCTTCGCCATATACACCGCTAAAAAGTAAAGAATTTAACTATGTGGGTAATCCTAATCCCAAATTTCAATTGGGCTGGAACAACAGTTTCAATTACAAAGATTTTAGCTTAAGTTTTTTGGTCGACGGTAAATTTGGCGGTCAGGTATTGTCGCTTACCGAAGCTTTAATGGACGAAGCGGGTGTATCCGAAGTAACTGGGAATGCAAGGGCTCAAGGCGGTGTTAAAATTGATGGTGTAGATACAAAAGGTAATGCAGTATCAACAACAGTTAATCCACAAGCTTACTATTCATTTGTTGGTGGCAGATCGGGTGTTTCAGGCGAATATATCTATAGCGCTACAGTAGTACGTTTAAGAGAAGCTGCTTTAGGTTATACCCTTCCTTTAACTGGCAAAACGTTTAAAAGTGTTAAATTTTCGGTTACCGGCAGAAACCTGTTTTATTTCTATAAGAAGGCGCCTTTCGATCCGGAAATCACCATGTCTACCGGTAATGGTTTATCTGGCGTAGATGTTTTTAACCAACCTGCAACACGCAGTTTAGGCTTCAATCTAAATTTATCATTTTAATTCTATTCAAAAACAACATGAAAACTATATATCATAAATCCTCGAATAACGGGATTAAAAGATTGTCTGCTGTTTTGCTGGCATCTTTGATGGCCTTAAATTTTGGATGTACAAAAAACTTTGAAGATTTTAACACCAACCCAACTGCACTTTCACCTGAGCAAACTACCGCACTTTTAAAATCGGCAATAGGCCCAATTGAGCAGGAAATTTTTCACAACTATCAAATTGCACAAAATCTAAGTGCCGATGCTTTTAGTGGCTACATGATGGCACCTACACCTTTTGGTGGCGGGATCAACAATATGAACTACTCGTTAAATGATGGTTGGAACAGTGCTGGTTTTAACGACCAGTACAACTATGTAATGGCACCGATTTCTAAAATTGGCCAGAGCGAAGTAAAAACCAAATCGCCAGAAGCTTGGGGAATTGCCCTTTTGGTTCAGGTAATGGCCATGAGTAGGGTAACCGATAAATTTGGTCCTATTCCATATACTACAGCTGGTTCTTCTTTGGTATCGACACCTTATGAAGATCAGAAAACAGTTTATAATGCTTTTTTTAAACAAATCGATACAGCAGCCAATAACTTACAAACTTATATTGCAGCAAACCCTGGTAAAACAGCGTTTTATGATAAAGGCGATTTAATCTATGCAGGTGATCCGGTTAAATGGTTAAAATTAGCTAACTCTTTACGTTTGCGTTTGGCTACGCGTATTGTAAAGGCCGATGCGGCTACAGCAAAACTTCAGGCCGAAAAAGCCTTAAGTGCACCTGGAGGTTTATTAACAACTGTAGCAGATAATGCAGCAGTAGCACAGTCGGGCACTAGAGATAATGATTTATGGGTGGTTACAGTTGCTTACGATGGCGATAATGCTTTAGGTGCAGCTTTACAAACGTACTTGGTAGGCTACAACGATCCACGCTTACCGGTTTACGCCAGACCTGCTACCGATCCTCTATTTGCAGGCCAGTATATAGGAATCAGATCGGGTGCAAATACCTCGTTTAACGGTTTGGGTAAAGCAGGCTATAAAACATATTCTACTTTAAACTCAACCGATAATACCAAATCACCTATCGGACAAAAAGCACCACAAATTTTGATGACTGCCGCTGAAGTATGGTTTTTAAAGGCTGAGGCTGCATTACGTGGCTGGACAGGTGCAGGAGATGCACAAACCAACTATGAGACCGGGATTACCACCTCATTACAGCAATGGAGTGTAGCTCCAGGAAGTTATTTATCAGATGCAACCAGTATACCTACTGCTTACGTAGATCCGAAAAATGCCGCAAACAATGCTGCAGCTGTAAGTACAATAACCGTAAAATGGGACCCTACTTCTACCAATGAACAAAAATTAGAGCGCATTATTACGCAAAAATGGCTGGCTATTTTCCCTGACGGACAGGAAGCCTGGTCTGAATACAGGCGTACGGGTTATCCTAAGTTATTTACAGTAGCCAATAATAACAGTGGTGGATCTATAAATACCCAAACCCAGATCAGAAGATTGCCATTCCCATCAACTGAATATGGAAATGGTAATAGTGCCGAAGTTGTTAAAGCAGTTGGCCTTTTAGGCGGACCAGACAATGGCGGTACCAGATTATGGTGGGATGTGAATAAAGCAAATTTCTAATCGCCCCAAGCATTGCCCGGTAGAATGACGTAAGTTGTTCTACCGTTTTCATAAAAACCAATTTCTAACCAAAAATTTAAACCTATGAGAAAACTAACCGTTTTCGGCGTATTGCTGTTAACAGCTTTCGCCCTGTTGTATGCTTGTAAAAAAGCCAATTCTGAAAAAGATGACAACCTATTAAGTACCAAAGGCACAGCAAGAGCAGCAACCAATGCTTCGGCCCTCGCCTTAACTGGTCCATTCATGACCGCCTATGTAGAGGTAAACAGTAACAATTTTGTAAATCCCGGCTGTTATACCTACGGAACTTCCGCAAGTCAGTTATTTGGTGTTTCTGTTATTTTCGCTGCCAATATCAATTCGGTAAATGGCGTACCAACTTTGTATTTCAATCCACAGGTGCAAGAAACCTTAAATTCGGGCAAGGTGGCTTACCTTAAATCATTAGGCATAAAAGTAGTGCTCGATGTACTTGGAAATCACCAGGATGCTGGATGGGGCTGTTTTACCACTTACGCCCAGGCCGATGCCTTTGCCATCCAATGTGCCAACGCTGTACAACAGTATGGTTTAGATGGGATTGATATCGACGATGAGTATTCTTCGTGCACTGCAAATGATGGCTCATTAGTACTTGCAGCAGCAGCATTAAGGGCCAGAATGGGTGCCGATAAACTCATTACCATGGCCGCATTTAATCAGGCCAATTATTTTAATTCTACTTATAACAACCAAAAACTTGGTGATATTTTAGATTATGTATTTGAGCAAACGTACTTTTCGACCAATTACGCTGGGCGTTTACAACCTTATATTAATGCTGGTGTACCTAAAAGTAAATTGGGTTTAGGTACCGATTTAGGCAATAGCGATCAGGCAGCAGTAGCTACTTATGTAAAAAACAATGGTTTGGCCAGCGCGATGGTTTATAATGTAGCCAACAATTCACAAACTAAGTTATCAGCCATGTCTAACGTACTTTACGGTTTTGCAACTACTGTAAAACCAAACTGTATCGATGGCACAGGAGGTACACCACCAGCAGGAAACCGTTCATTGGTTTTCGATGGTACTAATGAATACTTAAATTCGAATACGTTTAATCTTGCAGGCACCAGTTTAACTTACGAAGCATGGGTTAAACCAACAGCTTTTAAAGCTGCTGCTCCAAATATCTCGACCATTATGGGGATCGAAGTAAGTGATGCTAATGTGGCTTTGCTCCGTTTAGGTGATGCTTCTCTAGCCAATAATAAAGTGCAGTTTGTATTGAACACAGGTGGTGCAACACCTAAAAAACTTAATTCTGCTACAGCGCTAAGCACCAATACCTGGTATCATGTTGCGGCAACATATGATGGCGCGACCATGAAAATCTACATTAATGGGACTTTAGATGCCAGCATGAGCGCAACAGGTACCATTGTGGCCAACGGCTCATTCCAGATTTCGAGAAGCTGGGATGCAAACAGAGGTTTTAATGGTCAGTTTGACGAGATTAGAGTTTGGAAATCGGCACTGGCACAGTCTACAATTTCAGCCAATAAATGCAGTGTAAGTGCCACAAGCACCAACTTAGAGGCCTATTGGAAATTTGATGAAGGTACCGGAACCACCATTGCAGATGCAACCGGGCATGGCCACACCGCAAGTTTACTTAACATGGAAAGCACGGATTGGTCTACTACCGTTCCTTGTTTATAGGTTTTCTTCATAATCATTAAATTTTAAAATGGTGGGTAGAAAACACCCACCATTTTAAAATTCCCCTTCTTCGTTTTCTACATACAATTTCCATAGTAAAGCGTTTCTATAGCTTAGGCTTTAGCTTCGAATTCGATATTATATCGATTTAGCGATTTGCTTACTAGCATACCATTTCTATCTTTGTAACCGTTATCTTTGCACGGATACAGATATAGGTTTAAAAAACTGTGATTTTTTTTCATGATTAAAATAACAAAACTGTACTCGTTTTTGTCCCCTTTTTGGAATAGGATGTGTAATAGCACCCATAGACACTATTTGAAGGTAGAATATAATTTTTAATTTTAAACGCTTAATTTTACCCGAATGGATATCTTATCATACCTGTTAGAACTTTTGCAGCAACGCAAAGAAGTTGGTATTACCGGCTTGGGCACTTTTTATAAAAAAAAATACCCAGGAAGATACGATAAGGAAAAACAAACGTTTTTGCCTCCTGGATATACGCTGCAATTTTCAGCGGAATTACCCGAAGAAGACGCTTTAGCCAATTTCATTTCAGCTAAAACAAACATCACCACGGAAGATGCCCGCAATCATATTGCCCAGTTTGTTGAAGAAGTAAATCAAAAATTAGAATTAGACCATGAGGCTGAGTTGCAAAATACTGGTCGTTTATTTTTTACCGAACAAGGATTAGGTTTCGAACCGGTTAAAAACATGAACTATGGTTCTGAATTTTATGGACTTCCGTCATTAGCAGAAACCGTAATTGAGGAAATAAAAACCGATTCACCTCAACAAGAGGAGGAGGTGTACGATGAAATTGCTGAAGCACCAGTGGTACCATCACCATTTGAGAATAAATCATACCAGGCTCCGGTAATCGAAAATGTAGAACTGGATGAAGTTAAAGATGATCTTAAAAACACTTTAAAACGTTCAGAAAATCCTACAGATGAAATTGTTGAAGCACCAGAATTTATTAAGGAACAGCACGAAGAACATCCAAACCGTTTTGGTCATACACCAGAATCGGAAGTAGAGAATATCGCTGCGGAGCAACATGCGATTGAAACACCTGAATCTGCTGAAACACAAGAAGAAATAGAAGAAGTAGCAAATACGACTGAAGAAGTATCAGAAGTTGAAAATATTGCCGCTGAACAACCTGCTATTGAAACGCCTGAATCTGATGAAACACAAGAAGAAATAGAAGAAGTAACAAATACTACTGAAGAAGTAGAAGTTCCTGAATCAATTGTGGCACAGCACGAAGAGCATCCAGACCGTTTTGGTCATACGCCAGAATCGGAAGTAGAGAATATCGCTGCCGAACATCAGACAACTGAAACACCTGAATCTGATGATGTGCAGGACGAAGTAATTCTTACAGAAAATACCTCAGCACCTGAAGAAATCAATACCGTGGAGGTACCAGAAACGATTGTCCCACAAACTGAACCTTCGAGCCGTTTTTCGCTTAGGTCGGAAACGGAGGAACCTAAAACATATATCAATTTAGAAGAGGAAGCCAAAAAAGAAGAGGCTGTTATTGAAGCCCCCGCATTTATAAAAGAACAACATGCAGAGCATCCTAACCGTTTTGGTCACGATCCGATTGAACATGGGGACGAAACGCGACAAGGTATGTCTACCTGGTTGATGATTACCATTGCAGTGTTAGCTTTGGTTATTATTGCAGCAATAACGTATTTGGTTAAACCAGAATTATTTACAGGTAAAACAACCGAAGCGGTAAAGCCTGCACAAGTAATTATCGATTCGCCAAAGGTTGTTGTTGATACCCTAAAAGCAAAACAGGATTCAATAGCTAAAACAGATAGTATTTTAAAAGCCAATCAGGTTCAGAAAAACGCCGATACCGTAAAAAAAACAGAGGCAAAACCTGTTGTTAAACCTACTGTAGAAACTCCAAAAGAAAATAAAATTGTACCAAACACTGGTCCTTCTACGTTTTACGTTATTGCAGCATCTTTTCAATCAGAGAAAAAAGCACTCGTGTTTATTAAGCAAATGGAAAAAATCGGTTTAAATGCCGAAATCGCAAAAGTACCTGGCCGTTTAAAAAAGGTAAGTATAGCGAGTTTCACATCTGAAAAGGAAGCTAAAGAACAGAAAGATATTTTACAGAAAAAACTAAAAGGAAAAGGATATTTCGTACAACAAAAATCTAACAACACACAACCATAATGATAACTTTATTAATTCAGGACACCACACAAGCATTACAAGACACAGCAAATGCGGTTAATCAAGCAGTAACACAACCACAGCCAGAACTACATTTTATCGATCTGCTTTTTAAAGGCGGCTGGGTAATGGTTCCATTGGCTTTTTTAGCTTTGTTAGCCTTAGTTATTTTCTTTGAACGTTATTTAACAATTAAAAAAGCAACTAAAGACGAATCTAACCTAATGGGTCAGATCAGGTCTTATATCCAATCGGGAAATTTAGAGGGCGCAATGTCGCTTTTAAGAAATAATAACTCTCCACTTTCGCGCATGTTGCAAAAAGGTTTAAAACGTATTGGTCGCCCAATTAAAGATATTGAAGGTGCAATTGAAAACGTTGGTAAATTAGAAGTTTCTAAATTAGAAAAGAACATCAGTATACTGGGTATTGTTGCAGGTATTGCGCCAATGCTTGGTTTCGTAGGTACTATTGTGGGGGTAATTACCATTTTCCATCAGGTATCAATTAAAGGAGCAATTGAAATCGGAACCATTTCTGGCGGTTTGTACACCAAAATGATTACTTCTGCAACCGGATTAATTATTGGTATTATCGCTTACGTGCTCTATCACATTTTAAACATCATGGTTGAAAAAATCATCCTTAAAATGGAAACTGATGCAATTGATTTTATTGATTTACTAGAAGAACCAGGCAAATAATGAATTTACGCAAAAGAACAAAAGGATCGGTAGAAGTACATACTTCAGCGTTGAACGATATTATGTTCTTCCTGATGCTGTTTTTCCTATTGGCCTCTGCCGTGGTAAATCCAACCGTGGTTAAATTATTATTGCCGCAATCATCTAGCGGACAGCAATCTACCGCCAAAAAAGCAGTTACCGTTACGATAGACGAAAATTTAAAATATTTCGTTGAAAAGAAACCCGTTAGCATTGAAGAATTAGAGCCAACCCTTGCATCATACCAAAAATTGGCTCCAGATATGACCATTCTTTTATATGTATCGCGTAACGTAACTTATCAGGATGGATTTGTAGTAAACGATATTGCCAATAAATTAAAATTAAAACTTGTTGTAGCCGTTGAGCCTAAAAAATAATGAACTACAAAGCACAAAACGTACCTAACGAGGAAAATAATTACCCTAAGGCCATTGCCATAGCAAGTGGAATTATGGGCTTTTTATTGTTGATCAGCTTTTTTATCGTGATTGGTTCATTCCAGCCACCTGAAGAAGTAGGTATGGGTGGTATGGTTGTAAATTATGGAACTTCTGCTGAAGGAATGGGCGATGATTATACCAGTATTGAAGAACCATCGGCAGATCCAAATGCCAATGGTAAAGCGCCTGATAAGGTAACGCCGGAAGAAAAAGTGACCCCAACCACCTCTACCGAAAATACTGAAAAGGAAATTCAGACACAAAATACAGAAGATGCCATCGCTGTAAATACCAAACCTACAAAACCAACTACTGCAGCGCCAACTCCAGTAACTGAAGATAAACCATCTAAACCGGTAATTAATCAAAACGCACTTTACAAAGGCAAAAAGAATACCGGTCAAGGACAGGGAGATGGAACCGGAAAAACGCCTGGTAACCAAGGCGATAAAGATGGCGATCCATTAGCTTCTAACTATGGAGAAGGTGGTTCTGGAAATGGCAATGTACAATTATCATTAGCGAGCAGAAAATTCATCGATATCCCAAGGATACAGGATGATGGACAAAGCGCAGGAAAAATTGCCGTTCAAATCCGAGTAGATAAAAATGGTAAAGTGGTTCAGGCACGCGCAGGTGCAAAAGGTACTACCTTATCTGATTTAGCACTTTGGCGGAAATGCGAACAGGCTGTATTGGGCGCAAGTTTAAACAAATTGGAATCAGCACCCGATGTACAAACGGGGATTGTAATGTTCAACTTTAAAGTGAAGTAGAATCATTACCGGTCTGAATAAAAAAGAGCCCAATAAATATTGGGCTCTTTTTTATGATAGCTATAAAATTATATTGAGCTGAGGTTTATTGCCCGTTTGTTCCTTGCTGATAAAATAAATATCACTCTTACTACTTGCTGGAGCATCATTGGTAAGTACAAAGGTTATAATTTTATTACCGGTACTTAGATTTTGGTTGACTATATTGGTTACATCAATTGAATAACGATCCGCTCCATAGGCTACAAAACTATTGACTAATGGATTACTCAAAGGAGCATTATTCCAGGTTAGTCCGGTTTCTGTCCAGTTATTTGTTGTCGCAGTATATATACTGATTGTTCTGGAAGGATCTGTATTTACTGATGAAGCGTTTAAAACCAATCTCGCATTAGAAACAGCAGTACCAGACAGCGCAGAAAAATCAAATTTTAAATAGGCTTTTCTAGCGTAAGAGCTTGCATCGGATTTTACAATAAACGTACTTTCAGTACCGTAATTATTATCGGCGTAGGTACCGTTTCTTACATACGTATCGGCATTAACAACAAATCCCGTAAACGAGTATGAGCTTTGTGCAAAGCCAACATCTGGATTGCTTAAGGGAAGATTAGTTTGAAAATAATCAATTCCGCCATTATTGGTAATATTAACCGCCCCGGCAATTAAAGGAGAAGTTTTTTGCAATTTAAAATCTGCAGGCGTACCGGTAGAAGATGCGTTATTAAATTTTGGATCGGTGTAAGTACTACCTGAAACAGTTCCGGCAGGCCCATTTACAGCAGTGATAGACTGGGGGTAAAAACAATTATTTTTAAAAACAGCAGATGCCATTATGGGCCTGTCCGAAAATCTGGTAATGGTTCCCGTGGCATAAATTATATTGTTGCTAAATGTGCTGTTAAATGCAAAAGTACTGGCGGTATTGGTATATTGAAATATTCTGGTAAAGCTATCGTTCGTATAAAAGGTGTTATTGTATATTTTGTTGGTGGTATAATTTGAAGTATAATTAATAAGCTTCGAACCGCTCGGAGAAGAATTGGCGTTCTTCACATCATTTACGCTAATGTTATATCTAACAATAATATTTTGTGCACTGGGCATGAATAACATAAAACCACGGTCATTATCATGTGAGTAATTGTATTCAAAAATGTCTCCGTTGGTATCAATATCTGCATCAAAAGACTGTCCGTCATACGGTCCACCGCCTTTAATACCCGAAACCTCATTGTATGAAATAATGGTTCCTAAACTACCATAGGTCCAGCAGGCAGCGTAATTGGCCGCATCACTTTTACAGGTATTCCTTAAAATATTATGCGTAATTTTCGAATTCTTCACCCCATTAAATACAATACCATCACCATAAATATTTTCAATCAAATTACCTTCAAACACTACATTATCTGCTTTTACTGAGCTGGATGTTCTGATCCCTTCAATATCACAATCTTTAACATGGCAGTTTAAAACCAGCACATTATTAATCAGACCTGTAAATATAATTCCGCCCGAACCCTTATTATAATTGGGCGTACCAAAACCCGTTGAGTTTACATTATGCACGTAACAATTATTGATTGTAATATTGCTTGCTGCTGTAGTACCAGAATTATTCACTTTGATGCCTGTTACCGCATATTGTTGTCCTAAGTTTACCGTATTGGTAATTTCAAGGTTATTAACTTCCCAGAAAGATTGATTGTTAAGCAAAAGAGTTATTGAACCATTGGTTAGCCCACCCCCATTTATAACTGGCTTATTACCCGTTCCATACTTGTCAATAATAATGGGGCTTCCTGCACTTCCGGAGCCCAAGGGGGCAAGATTTCCGGTCCAAACACCATCCGATTTAAACAAAATCTGGTCGCCGGGTGTAAAAGTAACCGTATTTACTTTGCTAATGGATTTCCAGGGTGTACTGGTACTCATACCGTTATTATTATCGTCTCCTAAAGGATCAACATAATAAACGGTCCCTACCGTGCTAATTAAATTGTTGAGATTGCTGCTTAGCTTTTGATTCGACAAGCCTTCAACAGATTGTACAATTGCTTTTTTGCATCCGCCAAATAGCAGCATGGCTAATGCAGAACAGGTAATTAAGAAGTTTTTCATTTTAGTTGAATTTGGTTAAAAATTTTTCAATCAAATATTAGCTATTTTGAAAAAAAAGAAGGGGGAAGAATCTTAAAGATTAGGGGTAATTTTAATTCGTTTTTTCATTTATATGACAAAACCAGACATTAACTAAGATTTAATTTAGGGAAAATATGAAATTTACTTAGCGACTAATTAAAATATTGAACATTTCGTTTCATGATAACTCCAGTCAACTTATATTTGATGCAAATGATGAATTACCAACAAACGTTTGATTTTTTATTATTGTGCTGTCAGATATTATTATCTGACAGAAGACTTATCTGCTATCTAGCAATGATACCAAAATTTTCACCAAACAATTACAACCAATTATAACCTGATTACCAGTCAGATGGTAACATCTGACAGCATATCCAACATCTTAACAATTACGCTTAAGTAATTAAAATACAATTAAAGAGCTATCGAATTAAAGTAACCGATCCCTTTTTAATTATCTTTTTGTTCTCCTGAGTAGTAAAAGACGCCACCCAAAAATAAACGCCCACAGGAACTGGCTGTCCTTGGTAATCTCCATTCCAGGCATCATATAATTTATTAGAAGAAAAGATAACTACTCCCCTTCTGTCAAAAATCTGCATTTGAAAATTAAAAGCCCTACTTCCTTCTTTTGCTTTAAAACTATCGTTCACATTGTCAGAATTTGGGCTAAAAGCAGTAGGAAATGAGATATCATTACAGGCTTCTGTTTCTAAGGAAACACTAAATTCGTCAACAATACAGCCATCGAGTTTCAGAATAGAAAAAGTATAATTCCCTTCATACAATCCTAAAAAAGTATAATTACCAGGATAAACTAAACCATTATACCTAATATTATAATCTGCTGAACGGCTACCAATGGAAAATGAGATTTCACCAGTTAGATCACAAACCGGATTTTTCGCATTAATAATAGTATTTGGTTTAGTTAAAGAATAATCAGGAACTACAATAGTTCTATAAGCTGCTGGAGCACCACCTGATGCTTTTACTTCAACGTTATAACTTCCAGGGCTAAGCATATTAAACACACCAGTGCTATTGGATACTGAATTATTAAGGGTAAAAGTATAAGTCTCAGGAATTGGCGGGCAATTTACTTTTATAAATCCTTTGCCCAAGACGTTACATTCAGCCATGATTTCAATATTATCTATTACAATCGGGCAGGGTTCATAAACCAGCGTTTTATTTACTTCATCAACAATACAGCCATTGAGCTTTAAAATTGTGAAAGAGTAATCTCCTTCAATCAAACCCGAAAAAAAGTGGTTACCCGGATAAACCATTCCTTTATATTTTACATTATAATCAGCAGAATTAGTACCTATAGAAAATGATATCTCTCCCTTAATATCGCAGGCAGGATTTTTAGCATTAATTTTAGTAACAGGCTTCGTTAATGAATAATCGGGCACCATAACCATTCTGGTAACTGAGGCTGCTCCACCAGATGCCTTTACTTCAACGATATAACTTCCGGGGCTAAGCATATTAAATACACCGGTACTATTTGATACCGAATTATCAAGGGTAAACGTATAAGTTTCCGGAATTGGCGGACAATTAATTTTGATAGATCCTTTACCCAAAACATTGCATTCCTGAAAGATTTCGATATTATTGATTACGATTGGACAGGGCTCATATACTAATTCAATATCATACTCATCAATTAGGCAGTTTTCTTTATTCAGCACAGTAAAATGATAGTTCCCCACCTCTAAGTTAGTAAATTTATGATCGTAGGATAAAATATCAGTTTTGAGTTTGATTTTATAATTAGCACTACCTGTGAAAGAATTAAATTGTATGGTTCCCTTACTGGCGCAAGCTGGATTAACTTTTGTAAAAGAAAAGTTTGGCTGTAGCTGTTTATAATCTGGCACAATTACAGTAGTTTCAAATTCATCTTCGTCCGAATTAATTTTAAGGGAGTAAGAGCCAGAAACTAAATTTTTAAATATCCCGGTAGAATTATTAATTGTATTATTTATCGTGTAGGTATAGGCTGCAGTGTGTGTTTTTGTTAAAACATTGATAATACCCTGATGAAAAGCATCACACTGTTGTACTACATCAACCTGATCAAATTTGATTTTACATTTATCCCGCCCGACAGCAATATCCTGTTCATCAACTTTACATCCATACTTATTTACAATTTCAAAGTGATTGGATTTTCCACTTAATAAATTAGAGATAGTACTATTAAGCGGATATAACTTTCCATCAAACTTGATCTGGTAACCACTGTTCTGTTCGGGCGAGCTAAAAGTAATTTCACCCAGTGTTTCGCAAAGCTGATTTTTGATTTGCCAGCCATAAATAGGTTTTATCAAATTAACCTCAGGAACATCAACAGTTGTGGTATAGGAATCAGATGCAGAACTGATAGAAAGTGTATACTGACCTTTGGATAAACCAACGAACTTACCTGTCGTATTGGTAACGCCATTCAAACTATAGGTAAAATCTTCAATATGCGGGGCTGTAATAACATCTACATTTGCGGTGTTTCCAGAATTGCAATCTTGATTTATATCTACCTTTTCGAATTCTATTCCAATAATACTACCATCCTCAACCATACTTGCAGCATCAAGAATATTGTATGGAAGGGTTCCTATCACACCAACCATTTTTTGGTTTTCTATATCAAATTCGATAATGTTAGTTTGGGCGCCTGAATTTGCCAATCCATAAACGGTATTTTTTCTGATACCGGATGAAACACTAACGATCCCATAAAGAGGGGTATTTCCAGGCAATGGAATATGAAGGGTACTTTTATTAGGTTCTTGAACATTAATCTTTACTATCCCCTGGTAGGCAGCCATGTAAAGTTCTTTTTTATAAAAACAGATATCACCTGTTGGCGAAAAATTGAGTAATCCTAAAACATCTGATTTTCCAGTATTAATATCAGTACTGAATAAATAGCCAGAGCAATAATATAACTTATTATCAGCACCAAGTGTAAGTGAATTCGAGCCAGACATACCTGGAAATAATCGCCTGCAATTTTCTATACTGTTTTCTTTTACGTCGGCAGCATAGATTTGCGAACCATTTAGCCAAAATAAATTGTTTTTATTCATAGCGATCGAAAAATACTGATCACCTGGTGCGCAATCTACAATTTTAGTTGATTTTACCCCTTCAGGAATAATTTCTACTTTATAAATATCACTTCCCCCTTTAGAATAGTTATAAGAACTAACATAAAAAGTTTGCGCAGAAAGCCCCAAAAAACAAGAAAGAAGTACAAGGAGTACTAAACAAAATTTATTAATCACTAGAAATGAGCCCCGTTAAGATAATGGACAAATATAATTAGATTATTGGATATAAAATTTAGGATGACATTAAAGTAGGTATTAAAACTTCTGAATATCTTCATCGGAGCCCCAAACATCATTCAACAAAATCTTCTCATTTCATTTCATAATAACTTAAGTCAACTTATATTTGACGCATATTATGAACTACCAACAAACGCTTGATTTTTTATACAGTAAACTCCCCATGTTTACCCGCGTTGGCGCATCTGCTTTCAAAAAAGATTTAACCAATACGATCATCCTTTGTGAGGCCCTGGGTAATCCACAGGATAAATTTAAAAGTATCCATGTGGCGGGTACAAACGGAAAGGGCTCTACCTCGCACATGTTGGCTTCGGTACTGCAATCGCAAGGATATAAAACTGGATTATACACCTCTCCCCATTTGAAAGATTTCCGCGAGCGCATCCGCATTAACGGAAAAATGATAAGTAAAACTGAAGTCGTATCGTTCGTAAAAGGTCAACAAAAATTGATCGAAAAAACCGAGCCTTCCTTTTTCGAGGTAACCGTTGCCATGGCATTTGATCATTTTGCCAAACAGGAGGTTGATGTGGCCGTAATTGAAGTAGGCTTAGGCGGAAGGTTAGATTCGACCAATATCATTACACCGCAAATTTCGGTCATCACTAATATCAGCCTCGATCACATGAATATGCTAGGCAATACACTTGCAGAAATTGCTGGCGAAAAAGCAGGTATCATTAAAAAGAATATCCCAGTCGTTATTGGCGAAACACAAGCAGAATCTGCTCCGGTTTTTATCAGTAAGGCAAAAGAAATAGGTGCGCCAATTGTTTTTGCTGATGCCGTATTAACCGCTCAGGATTTTAAGATCAGGAACAATAAACTTTCCCTATCTGTTTATCAGAAAGGGGAAATTAAATACAAGAATCTTCAAAGCGATCTTACCGGCGTTTATCAGCACAAAAATATTTTAACGGTTTTAGAAACCCTGGCTGTACTTGACGAGAAAACGGGAATTAAAATCGATCAGAAAGCGATTTATAACGGAATAAGCCAGGTTAAAAAACAAACCGGTTTACAGGGACGTTGGCAAACATTGAGCAGAAATCCTTTAGTGATCTGCGATACCGGCCATAATGAAGCTGGTATTGCCGAGGTGATTAAAAACATCGCACAAACCCCTTATCAAAACTTACATGTTGTTTTTGGTATGGTTAAAGACAAAGATATTTCGAAAGTTTTATCCATGATGCCAAAAAATGCGACATATTATTTCTGCAAGCCAGATTTAGAACGCGGTTTAGCAGCAGATGAACTTAAAGAACAGGCGGCAACATTTAATCTAAATGGTAACAGTTATGCATCGGTAGCCGAAGCAAAAGAAAAGGCCATACAATCTGCCGATCAAAAAGATCTGATTTTTATTGGTGGAAGTACATTTGTAGTAGCAGAAGCGATATAAAATCTTTACACAAACTTCAAAGTAGCTTTACCTAAATTTATTACTTTAGCCCTTTAACTAAAACACAATGAAGAAAATATCCTGTCTAATCTTTTCCATTTCTATTTTTTCGATCGCACTCACCTCAGCCCAGACTAAAAAACCTTCCACAACACAACCTAAAGCATTCCCTGCCGAGGTGGCACGACCTAAATTGGTGGTTGGCTTAGTGGTTGATCAAATGCGTTGGGATTATTTATATCGCTACTATAACCGCTATACCAATGGTGGCTTTAAAAGATTAATCAACGAAGGTTTTTCTGTAGAAAATACATTTATTCCTTATACTCCTACATATACCGCATGTGGTCATACTTGCATCTACACAGGTTCAGTTCCGGCTGTTCATGGTATTATCGGTAATGATTGGTACGATCCTGAAACCAAAAAGAATGTGTATTGTACAGAGGATTCTTCTGTATCTACTGTCGGGAGTACCCCATCTTCTGAAGGAAATATGTCGCCAAAAAATATGCTAACTACCACCATTACCGATGAACTGAGGTTAGCTACGAATTTTAGAGGTAAAGTAATTGGTATTTCATTAAAAGATAGAGGTTCGATCCTTCCGGCAGGCCACGCAGCAAATGCAGCATATTGGTATCAAGGTAGCACGGGAAACTGGATTACCAGTACCTATTACATGAAAGAAGTACCAGCCTGGATTGCCGATTACAATAAATTGAAATTAGCAAACAAGTTCTACGCAAAAAACTGGGAAACATTGTATCCAATGAATACCTATGTTAATAGCACAGCAGATGAGAAAGCATATGAAGGTAAATCGAGCACATTCCCTCATCAGCTTACTCAAAATATTGATAAAAATTTCGATGCAATCAGAAGTACGCCTTATGGCAATACCATCACCTTAGATCTTGCCAAATTAGCAATCCTTTCTGAAGATTTAGGTCAGGATAACATCACCGATTTCTTAGCCGTAAGCTGCTCATCTACGGATTATGTTGGTCACGCTTATGGTCCGAACTCAGTAGAAGCAGAAGATACCTATCTGCGTTTGGATAAAGATTTCGAAGAGTTTTTCAACTACCTGGATAAAAAAGTAGGTAAAGGAAACTATACTGTATTTTTAACTGCCGATCATGGTGCTGCTCATGTACCAGGCTTTATGCAAGAGAACAAATTACCTTCGGGCGTAGTAAGTGACCGGGATATCGCAAACAAATTAAATGCTTACTTAAATGATAAATTTAAAGTAAACAATGTGGTTTTAAGATCTCAGAACAACCAGATCATTTTCGATCATGATAAAACCGATAAAGGTGATGTAAGTTTTGATGTAATTAAATCGGCATCTGTAGAATTCTTAAAAAGATTAGACGGTTTCCAAAATGCAGTTGATATTGCTAAAATATCACAAAGCACACTTCAGGAAATTCAGAAAAAAATGATTACCAATGGATACAATGCCCGTAGAAGCGGCGACATCTATTATGTTTTACAACCAAACTGGTTTAACGGTAGCAGCACAGGTACCACGCATGGAAACTGGAACCCATACGATTCGCACATTCCATTGGTTTTTATGGGCTGGGGAATCAAAGCTGGCGCCTCTAATAAAACACATTACATGACCGATATTGCACCAACGCTGGCTGCACTGCTCCATATTCAGATGCCGAATGGTAATGTTGGAGAACCGATCACTGAAATCACAAATAAATAATTAAAAAAAACTACGCTCACCAGCGTAGTTTTTTTGTTTTAACGCAAGAGTGATAGGTCCTTAAAAAATATCGTCATTGCGAGGAGGAACGACAAAGCAATCCTCCAACTATCGCTACTAACGAGCGCATTAAGATTGCTTTGCGCCTCAACAATGACGACCATTTGGAGATCATTTCCTTTAAATTCCTCTATCATCCATAATGATTTTTATGCATAAATTATCCCTCATAATGACGATAACTTGTGGAAATTTCCAATTTTCCATATTTTAGATGATGTCAAATTACACTGCAACCAAGCTTACACCCATGCTCGAGTCGCACGATATGCCAGCCACATTAAAGTTTTATACAGAAGTTTTAAACTTTACCTGTGATGTAAAACTTGATGACCTTAGCTGGTTAACCCTCTGCAAAGACGAGATAGAAATCATGTTCTGTACCCCCAATGCGCATCGCAATATCCCTAAATCAATCATGAGCGGCTCACTTTACATCAATACAAACGAGGTGGCTACACTTTGGGAAAGTTTAAAAGATCAGTGTAAAATCTGTTACCCGCTCGAAGATTTCGACTATGGTATGAGAGAATTTGCCATTTACGACAATAACGGCTATTTACTGCAATTCGGGCAGGATTTATAGCTGAACCAAAAGCCATAATGGTATAGGGTATTCACTATTTAAACTGCTTATTTTAGTACATTTGCATACCAAATATATTTGGACAAGGATTGGCTTTTTGAGCACACTGATCCTTTAAATCCTATCGTATGCAACAAGTAGAAATCTATAAGCCCAAAAATAAAATCCGTTTTGTAACCGCTGCTTCCCTTTTCGACGGACACGATGCAACTATTAACATCATGCGCCGTATTCTCCAGTCTTCAGGTGCTGAAGTTATTCATCTTGGCCATAACAGGTCGGTTGATGAAGTGGTAAACTGTGCCATTCAGGAAGATGTTCAGGGCATTGCAATGACTTCTTATCAAGGCGGGCACATTGAATACTTTAAATACATGTACGATCTCTTGCAAGAAAGGGGATCAGGTCACATTAAAATATTTGCAGGTGGCGGTGGTGTAATTTTGCCTTCAGAAATTGAAGAACTCCAGGCTTATGGAATTTCTAAAATCTACTCTCCAGATGATGGCCGTAAGATGGGTTTGCAGGGCATGATCAATGATATGCTGATCCAAACCGATTTCATCACCAAAGCCAGTATTACTAACGAGCTCGAAACCATTCCTACAAAAGATATTAAAGCCATTGCCGGGGCCATTACCGTTGCAGAAAATGATCCCGAAGGTGCACAAAAATTTGTAGATGAATTAAAAAAACTATCCAAAAACAATACTGCTCCTATTTTAGGCATCACCGGAACAGGCGGAGCCGGAAAATCATCATTGGTTGATGAGCTTGTTCGTCGTTTTCTGGTAGAAGTGAAAGATAAAACCTTAGCGATTATCTCTGTCGATCCTTCCAAAAGAAAAACAGGTGGTGCTTTATTGGGCGATCGTATCCGGATGAATGCCATCAATAATCCAAGGGTTTACATGCGTTCTTTAGCCACCCGGCAGGCCAACCTTGCGTTATCTAAAAACGTTCAGGAAAGTATTGATATCTGTAAAGCTGCAGGTTATGATTTAATCATTGTAGAAACCTCTGGAATTGGTCAATCTGATACCGAAATTACCGAACACTGCGATGTTTCCCTATACGTAATGACCCCTGAATTTGGTGCAGCTACACAATTGGAGAAAATCGACATGTTGGATTTTGCTGATCTGGTAGCCATTAACAAATTTGATAAAAGAGGTGCTTTAGATGCCTTGCGTGATGTACGTAAGCAATACAAGCGCAACCACAATATTTTCGATGCCAAGGATGATGAAATTCCTGTTTATGGCACCATGGCTTCGCAATTTAACGATCCGGGTATGAACAACCTATTTGTGGCCTTAATGGAACAGATCAAGTTAAAAACCGGAACAGATTTTAAGGCCAAAATGGAATTAACGGCTGATCAATCAGAGAAGATTTACATCATCCCCCCCGATCGCATCCGCTATTTGGCAGAAATTGCCGAAGCAAGCCAAACCTACAACGAATGGGTAGATAAACAGGCAACTATAGCTAAAAAAATGTACCAATTGAAAGGCGTGATTGATTTACTAAGTGATAATAATTCCCCTGTCATAGAAGGGTGTCCACAGGAGGAGATATTAACAAACTTAAATGCAACCTACACTTTCTTCGAAGAACAATTAGATGGAGAATGCAAACGTTTATTGCGCCAGTGGCCTGATACCAAAAGGGCTTATAAAGAGGAATTTTTTATTTATAAAGTCCGCGATAAAGAGATCAAACAACCCTTATTTTACGAATCACTTTCGAAACTGAATATCCCAAAAGTATCTTTGCCAAGATATGAAGATTGGGGCGATATTTTAAGATGGTTGCTAACCGAAAACCTTCCAGGTGAGTTTCCCTATGCTGCAGGTGTATTCCCACTAAAAAGAGAAGGAGAGGATCCGACACGGATGTTTGCCGGAGAAGGTGGCCCGGAAAGAACGAATAAGCGTTTTCACTATGTTTCTTTAGGTCAGCCCGCGCACCGCTTATCTACCGCTTTTGATTCTGTTACCCTTTATGGCGAAGATCCACATATCAGACCGGATATTTATGGGAAAATCGGAAATTCTGGTGTAAGTATTGCCACTTTAGATGATGCTAAAAAATTGTATTCGGGTTTTGATCTTTGTGCCCCGTCTACTTCGGTATCCATGACCATTAATGGGCCAGCGCCGATGTTACTGGGCTTTTTCATGAATGCTGCAATCGATCAGCAATGCGAAAAGTATATTATCCAAAATGATTTAACAGAAGAAGTCCAGGCCAAAATTGATTCAATCTATAAAGCAAAAAATATACCGCGACCAACCTATAATGGTGCTTTACCAGAAGGAAATAATGGTTTGGGTTTAATGCTCTTGGGGCTTACCGGAGATCAGGTTTTACCTGCCGATATTTATGCTAACATAAGAGCTAAAGCGATCAGTTCGGTTAGAGGAACCGTTCAGGCCGATATTTTAAAGGAAGATCAGGCACAAAATACCTGTATTTTCTCTACCGAATTTGCCTTAAGGATGATGGGCGATATCCAGAAATATTTCATCGATGAAAAAGTGAGGAATTTCTACTCGGTATCCATTTCGGGTTATCATATTGCAGAAGCAGGTGCTAATCCCATCTCGCAACTTGCATTTACACTAAGTAATGGATTTACCTTTGTTGAATATTATTTGAGCAGAGGCATGCACATCGATGATTTTGCCCCTAACCTGTCTTTCTTCTTCTCCAATGGAATTGATCCAGAATACGCCGTTATCGGTCGCGTAGCCAGAAGGATATGGGCTAAAGCCATCAAAAACAAATACAAGGGAAATGATCGCTCACAGAAGCTTAAATACCACATACAAACTTCCGGCCGTTCGTTACATGCGCAGGAAATCGATTTCAATGATATCCGCACTACTTTACAGGCCCTTTATGCCATTTACGACAACTGTAATTCGCTACATACCAATGCTTACGATGAAGCCATTACGACGCCTACAGAAGAGTCGGTTCGCAGGGCCATGGCTATCCAATTGATTATCAACAGAGAATTAGGACTTGCTAAGAATGAAAATCCTTTACAAGGAGCTTTCATCATCGAAGAATTAACTGATCTGGTAGAAGATGCTGTTCTTGCCGAATTTAAACGTATCAATGATCGTGGTGGTGTTTTAGGTGCGATGGAAACGATGTATCAGCGTGGAAAAATCCAGGAAGAAAGCCTGTATTACGAAACCCTTAAACATACCGGCGAATATCCGATTGTTGGCGTAAACACATTTTTAAATAAAAATGGTTCTCCTACCATTGTTCCCGGAGAAGTGATCCGCGCTACAGAAGAAGAAAAACAATATCAGATTTCGGCATTGCAAAAATTTCAGGATCGTAATGCAGACCGTGCACCAGATCTCTTAAAACAACTTCAAAAATCGGCTATTGCCGGCGATAACATCTTCGAACAGCTCATGGAGGTTTGTAAGATATGTTCATTAGGCCAGATCAGCAAGGCACTTTACGAAGTTGGCGGCCAATATAGAAGAAACATGTAATAAAAAAGCCCTTATCAAATTGATAAGGGCTTATATAATTTTAATTAAGATTCAAATATTTAACCAGCAATCCAGCTAAATTTATAATCTATAGTTGGGTTTTTCATTCTTTCGGCAACACGTAATAAACGCGAAGGTAAAGCCATAATATAATCGCGGGCTTTTTCACCAGCTTCATTTAAATCGCGCATACCTTCAATCTTCCAGTCTTCAATTAACTGCTGCATAATTTCAACATAATCAACCGCAGTATAAACACCTAAACGTTGTGCGGCATCTGTAAAGTGACCAAAAGTTTGGCCAATTTTTAAACCTACCTCACGTAAGAAATGCGCTGGCATTACAATTTTCTTGCGCATCATATCTTCAAAAGCCAACATTGCTTCGTTAGGATCCACTTCAAAAATACGGTTCATGAAATCTTTATATGCTTTTGCGTGTCTGGCCTCGTCTGATGCAATTACACCACACATTCTAGACAATAAGGTATCACCGTCTTTTTTAGCCAAAGAAGCTACCCTTCTGTGCGATACATTGGTAGCCAATTCTTGAAAAGATGTATAGATAAAGTTACGGTATGGATCATGCCCGGTACCAATATCGAAACCATCAGCGATAAGATATTGTGTTGAGATTTCCATTTGGCGCATATCAACACGACCTGATAAGTATAAATATTTATTTAACAAGTCACCATGACGGTTTTCTTCTGCAGTCCAATGACGAACCCATTTCATCCAGCCACCTTCCTCGTCCCTGCTATGTCCATCAACCATGGCCAACCACGATTCGTATGTTGGTAAAGCTTCTTCAGTAATGGTATCGCCAATTAAAACGGCCACTAAATCGTAAGAAAGATCTTTTGCGTTATCCCTCAAAATTCTTACATCTTGATAAAATGTTTCACTAGTAGAATCTGGTAAAAAATCAGAAGGTTGCCAGTTGGTATCGATTGGTTTCAAATAAGTTCCCATCGACTCCAGCATATATTTTTCAATATGCAACATTACTTCCCTTCTTTTATCTGCAAAAAAACTCATTACTTATACTTATATTTTTGTTAAAAACAAAGATAACCAAATATTGTGGCAAACCTTATCATATTAACATATTTAGCACGAAATCAGTTTTAAATGTAGCTGAAATTATCAACATTGGCACAAATGGTTTTATTTATTATACACAAAGCATTTATGGAATAATATATATCGCTTACTCATGGGTTTATTATTAGGAGCGCAATGGCAGTGACATATAGGCTGGGTTCCGTCCTGCTGTCCGCTGCAATCCTTTTGGATATCATTGGGATAAACAATATACATTTAACCAAAAGGGATTTTCGCTTCCATCAGGGCTATTGAACATGGTCCAGTATTGTAAACTCAGCGGGGATCAGCGTAATCTGCGGGAACAGGCCCTTAACTTTTCTTAACTCCTTAATGGTGAAAAAATCATTGTATGCCTCTTTATCATTAAGAAATTAAGGACATTAAGAATAGAGCAGCTTAAACAATTTCTTAATCTCCATACATTAATGTTGGAAAAAATGAGCGGTACAGAGCAGAATGCCCATAAACCAAGAAAACCCTTCAACATTTCTGCTGAAGGGTTTCTTTTAAGATCTGGCACCGACCTACTCTCCCACGTGTTACCGCAGTACCATCGGCTCTGGTGGGCTTAACTTCTCTGTTCGGAATGGGAAGAGGTGGACACCAC